>MRWG01000044.1_pt1 | contig 268161 bp, 277 predicted proteins | sample 1013341 | NCBI WGS metagenome assembly MRWG01 (sample SAMN06117577, study PRJNA244670) | biofilm metagenome | biome: Water; feature: Cathode Biofilm; material: Biofilm; isolation source: microbial consortium enriched at the cathode of a solar microbial fuel cell | place: USA: District of Columbia... | reverse complement strand
GATTTTGTCCTCGCCGGGGGCGAAATCGCCGCCATGGCCCTGATCGAGGCTTGCGTCCGGCTTATTCCGGGGGTATTGGGCTCGGCTTCATCCCTTGGGGAAGAAAGCTTTGAGGGCGGGTTGCTGGAATATCCCCAGTACACGCGCCCGAGAGAATTTGAAGGCCGGGCGATCCCGGACGTGTTGCTCTCAGGCGATCATCAAAAGATCGCCGAATGGCGGCGAAAAAAAGCGGAAGAAATAACGCGGACGCGACGACCGGACCTTCTTGAAAGGTTTTCATCTGACGGTCCTATCCGGCGCGACAACAACAAGGAACCGGAACGATGAACATCATCGAACAGCTCGAAAAAGAGCACATGGAAGAACTCGGCAAGGATGTGCCGGAATTCGCCGCAGGCGACACCGTTAAAGTCAACGTGAAAGTGCGCGAAGGCGACCGCGAACGTATTCAGGCGTTTGAAGGCGTCTGCATCGCGAAAAACGGCGGCGGACTCAATGAGAGCTTCACTGTCCGCAAGATTTCCTTCGGCGAAGGCGTCGAGCGCGTATTCCCGGTTTATTCGCCGCTCGTTGACTCCATCGAAGTCGTGCGCCGCGGCAAGGTTCGCCGCGCCAAGCTTTACTATCTGCGCGATCGCCGCGGGAAATCCGCCCGGATCGCCGAGAAGGTGGACCGCCGCGCCGGCAAGTAAGACGCAGGCAGATTGCGAATTTGAAACGGGGCTCGCCAGGGCCCCGTTTTTTTGTGTTGGACAAGCCTCGCAACCGCTTAAAATCACTGACTGAATCGAAACGCAGGCAATAAATCCGCACGAAGATGACAGCCGCAGATCGGGCTGATAATCTTTTCAGCGATTGTCGTCAGGGGGCTGGATCATGCTGAACAAGATACTGGGCGGAATTATCGGGTTCATCGCGCTCGTTTTTGCACTCGGCTTTGTGTTGCCCGATCGTGCGCATCTCGAACGTGAGATCATCATCGAAGCGCCTGCGGAAGAAGTCTACGCGCTCGTCAGCGACTTCAGCGCATGGGAGGAATGGTCACCCTGGGCGAAAATGGATCCGCAAGCGGAATATGAGCTGACCGGCGCCGGCGTCGGCCAGACCATGGTCTGGCACAGCGATCATCCGAATGTCGGCGACGGCAAGCAGGAAATCATCGCGCTTGCAGAGCCCGGCCATGTGGTGACGCGCCTCAACTTCGGACCCATGGGCGTTGCGGACGCCGCCTTTACGCTGACGCCGATCACCGGCGATCGAACGAAAGTCGTTTGGTCCTTCGATTCCAACATGCGCGAGGGAACGCCGACACATCTGAAACCGGTGTTGACCTATATGGGTTACGTCATGGGGCCGATGCTCGGGCCGGTTTATGACGAGGGCCTTCAAAACCTGAAACAGGCAGCCGAAGCGGATTAGATCAGCTTCAAGCCGGGATCACCGAACAGCTGCTTATCTTCCGCCTGGCCTGGGATTATTCGCGAGCAATGATTCACTGCCGACGAAAACCGAATAGAGGCAACAAGGGATCAGAGCGAGCACTTCAGCGCTAATATTCGCGCGCTCGGCCGAAAGCCGCACGCGAGAATTTGGTATGAGTTATTCACACAGCAGAGCATCAAAGTGATCCCAACTTTTACTGCCGGTTGAGGTAAATCTCGCCGGCATCTTTTCCACCGACAATAAGCCTCCCGCCGTCATCGCTGAGCCTATACATGACACTCATGTTCATACGAGGGTCCCAAGTGGCATAACGTGCATCATCAATCCGTCCCAGCTTCAACGAGACGCTTTCTGGGGGTGAAGCTACGTTGATGTAAAAAAGACCTTCTTCATTGGCGATTACACGGAGCAAGCTCCGGCCTTTCTCGTGAACGGCGCCAACTATTGTCCAGTCCTCAATTTCGCCTTCGTACAAAAACCCTCTTTTGTGGACGAAACGAAACGATTTAACGGGCCCAAGCGCATCTTTCACCTCACGCCAACTGGCTTGAACCCGATTGTAATAACGCTCAGTTCTAATGTTTTCCCAGGAAGACGACATAAAAGTCTCCCTATCGCCCTCTTCCATTGCGGTCACAAAAGCCAAAACATCGTCGCTTAGGCTCGCCTCTGCGTCAGCCCACAGCGCAGGTGCGGCGAGCAAAGAAACATTACTTTCTCCGTCTGCCTCCACAAACCAGCCGTCTTCGCCGCGATTGCGAATTTTGAGTTCCTGTCCATGGTCGGAAACGTAAATGCCAGACAGCAATGAAATGTCGCCTTCAAGGGCTGCCGCCTCTGGCGGCAATTCTATTTCCTCTCCCTGTAAAGTAGACAAGACCGCGTATTCAATAATTTCGCTCGAAAGCCCGCCACCCATCGTCGTATTTGTGAAAACGACAAACGTTGTTTGTGATTCTGGAAAATAGCCGAACCGCGTAGCGAAATTTACGGCGTCATCAAAACCCCCATGCCCAACGAGCAGGCCTAACGGCGTATCGCGAAATGCTAGACCGTAGTCTCGCACCCCATGATTTTCGCCGATCGAATAAGCGGAAAAGCCGCCTTGAACGATCTTTCCTGCGGCGACAGCATCAACGAAATCAGCAAGCGCAGGAGCCGAAGCCATCACCGCGCCAGAGCCTTCAGGCTGCAAATAAACCTCGCGATTAAGCGGATTCAGCAAATCAACATTAAATTTCTCTGATATCAGGCGCGTTCTGTCTGATTGATAGAATGCAACATCTTCATCCCTCCAGCCCGGTATAGCAAAACCAATATCCTTAATTCCAACCGGGCCAAAAAGTTCCTGTTGCAGATATTCCTGGTAAGATATGCCGGTGACTTTTTCGATCACAAGCTTCAGAAGATGATATCCGAAATTATTATAACGGTATTCTTCGCCGGGAACTGAATTTAAATCCCGCGCAAGAATCATTTCGACATATTGTCGCTCTGTCAGATCACGGTTTCTGTCCCAATAATCTTCGTCCAGACCCGAACGATGGGTCAACAGATGGGCAATGGTTATGCTCGCCTTGTCGTCAGGAATATAATCCAAATAGGCGTTGACCGGCTCATCAAGCCCCACACGCCCTTCCTCCTTTAATTTTAAAATCGCCGTTGCGGTAAAAATTTTTGTTATTGAACCGGTCAGAAAAACCGTATCCGATTTAATTTTACGATTAGTATCTTCATCGGCGTAACCATACGCCTTGCTTATTGAAGGGCATCCCGCTTTACGGAGCAAAATGACTCCGGAAAATCCAAACGCTTCAGCTCTATCAAAATAAGTCTGAACATTTTCAAACGCTTTTAGATCAAGCTGACATGCGGAATCGCGGTCAACTTTCGCGGCATGCTGCTTCACATCCCCACAACCAGTAAAGATTAAAGAAACAAGCAGTAGACCGGCAAGTGACGATAATTTTTTCATAATAGTACTTATAGTGCTAAATTGGATAAATTGAGTCAAACGATTAAATGTTTAGGTTGCCCTGTTTCAATCCGTCATGGAACGTGAGCTTTGTATCGCCCAAGCCTAAAACTCTAAATGAGCCTGAATGTGTCGAAAAAAGGCGAGAACGCCGGCCGTTTCTTTTTGCGTAAATGTCAAGCAAGGCTATTGTAGCGCGGAAAGATTTAGGACCTCACCGAGCAAGGTCTCGCCATCCGCGCCGCGTATCGTGACCTCGATGGCGCCTTTCTCCCAGTCGATTTCGATGAGGCCGTAATTGGCGTCGATGACCATGTCGCCGAGACGGTTGGGGCCAGGTTCCTGTTCGAACGGCCGGTTCGGATCGAGCCATGCACGCAAGGGTAAATTGAGCGACGACGACGTCGCCTCGAACAGCGGGTAATCATTGACCCCTTCCTTGCGATAGAGTGCTGCGGAATGCCTGTCGCCCGTGAGCATGATGACGCCGTTCGCATCCGTTTCGGTAATCAGCTTGTAAAGCCGCGCACGTTCGGCGGGGAGCATTTTCCACGCCTCCCAGCCATGGCCCTCCGATATGACCTGTACGGAAGAAACAAGCAGGCGCAGGTCGGCCGGCTTTTGCAATTCCTCAGCGAGCCACGCCCACTGCGCTTCACCAAGCATGGTTTTCGACGGGTCACTGTCGGGAATGTACCGTTCCTTTCCGGGGACCCCATATTCATCGGTCGGTTTCAATTCCGAACGGAAAAACCGCGTGTCGAGCATGATGATCTGCACGCGTTTGCCGTCCTCGCCGACTGTCCACGACCCATAAACCCCCGGACGCGAACGGCGCGGATCGCCTTCCGGCACGGCCCAGACATATTCGAACAGGGCTTCCGAGGCCTCTTTATATTCGTACTCGCCGCCGGCGTCGTTCATGCCGTAGTCGTGATCATCCCACATGGTCAGCATCGGCGCCATTGACCGCACGCGGGCGAAAGGTTCCGACGATGCAAGGCGCATATAAGCGGCTTTCAGTTCCGGCAGGGCCGGGTCTTCGGAACGCACGTCGCCATAGACATTATCGCCGATGTAAAGCGTGAGGTCGGGATTCTCCGCCGCAATTCGGTCCCAGATCGACTGATCCTCATTCTGCTGCGCGCAGGAGGCGAAGATGATGCGCGTCAGAGTTTTCGATTCATCCAGCGGCGCGGAGGGCATGGGCTGAGCGGCGATAATGCCGTCTGGCTGTTCTGGTTCGACTGCTGCAGCTGCTCGATAATCAGTAGCTCCAGTTTCGGCGCCGTTACTAGCGCAAGCTGCAAGCGCCGCCGCGGCGCCGGCCAGCAGGAGTTTCCATTTCAGCTTCATCATCGCCGTCTCTCCGCGTTTCAGCTCATCCTGACACAAACTCATGACGCTGACGCAACAAACACTATTCGTCTGAGGCCACAGGCAAGCGACCGAAATCGCCCTCCATTTCCGACGCCATGTAAATTACCGCCGCCCAGGCCGCTACATTCTGCTGGATATCGGACGGATCGACCTTGTCGAGCGTATCATCCGGCGTGTGGTGCAGATCGAAATAATCGGTGCCGTCCTGGCGCAGCGTGAAAACCGGCACGCCGAGCCTGCGGATCGGTCCGACATCGGGGCCGCCGGTACCGACATTAGGCCCAGATGCAATCGCAAGTCGGTGCAGCGCCGCCTGCATCGGCGCCGCCTTGGCGACCGTTTCATCGCCGAAACCTGAATCAAAACGATAAATGCGGCCTGCGCCGAAATCGGATTCCCCGGCTAGGATGTGCCGATCAAGATCATCCTTGTGCTGTTCGGCATAGGCCCGCGCGCCATAAAGGCCGACTTCCTCGGCTCCCCACATTACGACACGGATGGTGCGTTTCGGTTTCCCGCGCAGATCGCCGACCAGTTTCGCCGCCGCCGTCGTGATCGCGATACCGGCGCCGTCATCGATTGCGCCCGTGCCGAGATCCCAACTGTCGAGATGGCCGCCGATCACAATAAGCTCGTCGGTTTCGCCGGGAATTTCACCCACAACATTGCCGGATTGAACACTTTCCTCAGTACGCACCTGAATGTTGAGTTTAACCGTCACCGGGCCGTCAGCACGCTCTATGGCGCGCGCAAGCTGGTCCGCATCGGGGTTTGAAAGCGCGCCTGCCGGCACCACAGTCGCGCCCTGGCCGCGCAGACCGCCGCCAGTGTGTGGATTGCGATGAAAGTCCGTTCCCGCGGAACGGATCAGCGACGCAACCGCGCCGCGCTTGCCGGCCTCAACCGCCGCCATTGAGCGCTTCCTGACCGCCGTGCCGTAACCCGATCCGTCCTGGGTCCGCGCCATCGGCTCATCCACAAAAACGATTTTTCCTTCAAGGCCGGTTTCCGGCGCAGCGGCAAGTTCCGCCATCGTGCGGAACCGCACGACTTCCGCCGTCAAGCCGCCTTCAGGCGTTGCAGAAGATCGTCCGAGAGCAGTCATCGCCAACTTCTGCGGAAACGGGGAGACGATCTCGGCCTCTTCCCGTACGCGCTCCCAGTAGGGCATCTCATAGGTTTCTATACGGATGTTTTTGAAACCGAGGTCTTTGAGTTTCTTGACGCCCCAATCCCGGGCCCGCGCTTCCGCCTCTGAGCCTCCGAGCCGCGGGCCGATTTCCGTCGTCAGACTCTCGAGAAGCTCCCAGGCGAGGCCGTCATCGAGCGCCATATCGATCAGGCGGTCGACTGTACGCTGTTGCTGTTCGGAAAGCGCCGGCGCGGGCGCGTCGGTTTGTGCGGCGAGCGGCTGTGCAAGGAAAGCGAATGCGACAAAAGCCGCAGCAGATACAAATTTCATCAACGGGTCCCCTTCGGATTGGAAACCCGTTTGTTCAAGGTTGCCCGCCGCAGGTCAAGCCCGCGGCGGTTACAAGACGCCTAAGTATATGATTTACGATGCAGCTAATGCGCTGCGACGCCGTTCGCTTTTGCTTTTTTATGGACTGCAAAGGCGGCGACCGCCGACGGCAGCAACTCAAAGCCCGGATCGAACTCGGAGTAGTTGCAGATCAGCTCCTCGCCTGCTGCGATATCGCGGAGCGCATAGCCCTCGATGACTTTGGTAAAGTCGGTGTTCGGCGCCAGCGAATGGTTCATGAACCGGCCGTTGTCGATCTCAATGACAAGCATTTCCGGCTGATCATGGGCCGGGTAGGCATACTTCGTCAGGAAGTCACGCATCATCGGCGTTTGCTCGTTGAGCCATGACGACGGCACCAGCCGGTCGAAGCTCGGATCGTAGCGCCAGATCAGCGCACCCTTTTTAACGGGTTCGGCGGCGAATACGCCCACGCCTTCGACGTCGCTCGCGGCGACGTATGTCGGAACAAGCATCATGAGATGTTGGTCTCCAAGCCGGACAAATGGGGACGGCAGCCCCCGCGCGCCCATGCGCGCATAGCTTAGAACCGATCGCTTCGCGATCGGGGCGCCCATGCGTGCCAGTCATTATCGGTCGCTCCAGCGACCGGCATGCGCGAACAGCTCGGCGGCGATGAAATCAAATCGTCAAGTCTCGCAAAATTTCAAGAGGAAAAATGATGGCGCGCCTTAAATTGATCCGAACCGGGAAAGCCACGCCTCTCGGTCTGCCGCCCAGATTTCGAGTTTCGAGCCCCAGAATTCGAAGACCTCGCCCGACTTCGCCTCGCCGATTTTCTTTGCCACCGCTTGCGAGTTGACATTGTCGGGGTCGATCACCGAGATGATCCGGGAAAGCTCCGGGAACCGATCAAATGTCCAGCGAACGGTCGCGACCGCCGCTTCGGGCGCGTAGCCTTTTCCCCAGCACCGGGACGAGATCGACCAGCCGCATTCGAGCCCCGGCCAGCCTTCCGGCATCCAGGGGCCGACCCGACCGGCCCATGCGCCGGTCTCCTTTTCGAAAACAGAAAACCAGCCATAGCCGCGGATCTGCCAGTGTCCTAAAACCGACGCAACGGCCCGCCATTCTTCTGCGCGCGAACGCGGCTTGTGTTCGGGGGTCAGAAACTGCGCGACTGCAGGCTCCTGCATCATGGCGATGTGGCTTTCGACATCGCCAGCCGTCATCGGACGGAGCAGCAGCCGTTCCGTTTCCAGTTCGTTTGTCATTTCCGCTCAACCTTTAGGCGTTCCATAACCTCTTCCACACGGCGCGCGTTCGCCGCCCAGGTGTAATCATCACGCTCTATGGTTTCGCGGGCTGCGGCGCCGAGCCGTTGACGCAACGCTTCGTCAGCGACCAGCGCATCAAGAGCTACGTCAAACCCCTCTCCGCGAAACATCAGTCCGTTCTCGCCATCGTGCAGAACTTCCATGATATTCGCGGCGTCAGGCGCCAGCACGGGCTTTCCAAGCGCCATATACTCGAACAGTTTCAGGGGTGAAGCATAAGCCGTCACAGCAGGCTGCAGGGCAATGTCGAACGCCGCCACATATTGAGGCATCACATCGCGCTGAACGACGCCTGTAACGGTTACCTGTTGTGCGACGCCCAACTCGTTTGCCAGCGCTTCCAGCCCGCCCCTCGCCGGTCCGTCGCCAACGATCAGAAGATGCAGGTCGTTGCGGTTTGCCCGCGCAAGATATCGCACGGCGCGGTCAACGCCATGCCATTCGCGAACAAACCCGCTGAAACCGAGCACAAGTTTTCCCTGAAGGCCGTACCGATCGCGAATACGGCCGGGATCCGCCGGCTCAAGAAAATCCTGCTCGACGCCGTTCTGGATGACAGCGATTTTTTCATCCGGTACGCCGGCGACCCGTACAAAATCCGCAAGTGCATTCGTGACCGGCAAAACCATATCCGCCGCCTGCCAGATCGCCACTTCGTTGCGGCGGGCAAATTTTTTCAGAGCGAGATTTCCGTGGAGGCTGCGCTCCTCCGCAAGCGGACCATTGACCTCTAGGATAAAAGGCAAACCGGCGCGGCGCGCGAGCCATGCGCCGGCGAAATAATGCAAATTATAGCGCTCATAGAGAATGTCCGGCGCTTCTGACGCCGCAAGATTCGCAAGGCGTACATAACCGCGCGCCGAATATGCAAACTCTGCGCATTCGTAGATCGCCGCGGGCAGCCGTTTCATCAAACCCGGCTTTTTCACCTGAAGCGCATTACCGCCCGCGTCTTCGGGGCCCGCCATCACGATCTGATGCCCGCGGCGTTGAAGCGCGCGCGTCAGTCCCTCGATATGAACTCTTTGCCCGTCAGCGGACCGAGTGCGATGTGAATAAAGCACTTTCATGGCGGCGTTTTATCCTGATGCGGGCGCTATTGGCTACGTCCGAGGCGCGAAACGCAATAGCGTCATACACGCTGGCGATGAAAGCGCGAGCGATAATTGCAAGATGGCGTGCAAATTTGATGATTGCATTCTTGCATCGCTTCAGAACCGGCCGCACCATCGCATCAGTATTGCAGAACCGGAGGGATCAGATGTCACGAAGCCTGATTTTTACAGCCTGTTTTTCCGTCATGTTCGCCATGGGCGCACATGCACATCCCGGCTCGAAAATTCTGACCAACGGCAGCGGCCAACGCACCGCCATGAGCGGGTCCGTCTCGTTCGAGGAAACGAGCGGCGTTCACGTGTTCCGAGGCGGCGCACCGGCTCAGAAGAATAACCTGCTCGGCGATGAGCCGCGTATGATGAAAAAAATTGTTAAAGTGAAAATTGTCGCACGCCCGTTCCGCTCGATTCGCAGGCTTCGCACGCAAGGGTTCTATTCCGGCGCTCCCTACCCGTCGCGACGTTACACGCAAGGCTTTTACAGCGGTCCTGCGGACGCTCGCTGAGACGATTCGTTGCTTCGGCCTGATTTTGGCTTCAACATGGGAACCGGCGCTGTTACTTTTACAGGGCGCCGCTCAACCGATGACGGTTGACGCTTAATAGTTACAGGCCGCGAGGAACCTTGCGCCGGCGTGACCGCGGGCGCTTCTGCACTGGCATGCTGCGCACCGCCAAGGCCCGCAGGCAGGCCCATGCGCAACATCTCAAGCTCAAGACTCAATCGCGCAATCTCAAGCTCGTAGAGCTTGGTGCAGTCCGGCCGGTCGGGGCGGTCGCCCAGCGGTACGACGATACGGCCGTAGAGCGCCGCCGTATCGCGGTTGTATACGTCCTGCGACCCGATCAGGCCGACATCAAGATAGGGACCGCCGCTCGCCACCGCCGACTGACAGGACATGCCGGAGGCGCCGCGCACAATATCCTGACCATGCACGATCGGCGGGCTCGGCAGGTAAACGCTGTTCTGGTTGTAGACGGAGCTTTGCGAGGGAATCACTACTGGCGGATAGTAACCGGAAGCGTCCTGTTGCTGCGCATGCGCTGCAGCAAACATAAGCCCTGCCGCTGCTATCGGCATGTAATATTGTATTTTCCGCATACTTCCCCCCGCATTTTCGCGCCCTCGCCCGTCGCGAAGTAATCCGACATCAGGCAGACAAGGATGCGCCTGTCGCCGGGACTTTCACCCCAGACATAAAACCCCGCCGCCTCGCCGGGCGGCACCACTATCACAGGCGTTGTCGCCGTAACGCCGCGCGCGGGGCCGCGATCCTCGTTCAAAATCCTGACGGTAAAACGCTGCGCTGTCGCGTATGGGTTGTAGGCTTTCAAGTTCAACGCGAACCTGTCCGTATAGGTTGTTACATCGCCCTTCATGGGCGACAGGGCCTGCGCCCATGCGCCGCCAGCGCAAAAAAACCCGGTGGCGAAAATCAGGAGGATTCGCATCTGAGAGTCACCGGCAGTTGGTAGGAACCGGCCGGAAAAACGCCCGCCGACTTGTCGACCGTGGCCCCGACCGTAACAGTTGTCAGCCCGATACCCAGCGGCGACAGCACCCCTTCAAGAACGTCGCCGAGCACCGTTACGCCGCTGGCGCTGAGAAGCGCAGCATAGGTAACATTAGAATCGCCGCCCGCAGGCATCGAAGCGAACCCGGTGGGCGTATCGACCACAAGATTAAAAGCCGAACTGGTGGTCGTCACCGTCGCCGAACCACGTGCGCCGCCGCCGATTTCGCTGGAGAGCTGTGTGTAGGTTGCATTTGGCGCCAGCGTGCCGGAGCCGGTTACAAGCAGGACGCACACGTCAAGAATTAGTCCGTTTAGCTGAATGTCACCGCTGGTTTGCGCGCTTACAGGCGTGAAATTGAGCGCGCCAGCAACAAGAACAGCGGCGAAATTACGTGTATGGTTGACCAGTTTCATTTCAGGATCGCGTTATGTTGGATGCATGATTGTCGAAGTAACGCAGCCTATGTCTTCCCCGTCACTAAAGAATTAACCGGCGCACATGATGTGAGCCGTATACGGAGTTATTCTATTTTTTTCGGAGTATAGGTTTCATATTGCGAAATGACGCTTCCGCAATATGAAACCTTTTACGCATAACTAAAAAGGCGCCCGTTGCAGAGCGCCTTTTGTCAGTTCGCTGTTGTGTAAACCCTTATCCGAGACTTGGATCGAGCTTGACGCAGGCGTCCATCAGCTCGCGCACGGCGCCGACCGAATTGTCGAACATCGCTTTTTCCTCATCGGTGAATTTGACTTCGACGATGCGCTCGCAGCCCTCGGCGCCAAGGACGATCGGCACGCCCACATAGAGGTCATTCAGCCCGTATTGCCCGGAAAGCTGTGCTGCGCAGGGCGCTACAAGCTTTTTGTCCTTGAGATAGCTTTCGGCCATCTGGATCGCCGACGCCGCCGGCGCGTAATAGGCCGACCCGGTCTTGAGGAGCGCGACAATCTCACCGCCGCCCTTGCGCGTGCGGTCGACAATGGCGTCGATCTTGGCTTGCGTGGTCCAGCCCATCTCAACCAGGTCAGGCAACGGGATACCGGCGACGGTCGAATAGCGCGTTAACGGCACCATCGTATCGCCATGACCGCCAAGCACAAAGGCCGTGACGCTTTCAACGGAAACATTGAACTCCTCGGCGAGGAAATACCGGAAGCGCGCCGAGTCGAGAATGCCCGCCATACCCAGGACCTTGTTCGCCGGGAGCCCTGAAAATTTCTGCAGCGCCCAGACCATGGCGTCGAGCGGGTTGGTGATGCAGATAACAAGCGCGTTCGGCGCATGTTGTTTGATGCCTTCGCCAACGGACTTCATGACTTTGAGATTGATGCCGAGAAGATCATCGCGGCTCATGCCGGGCTTGCGCGCGACGCCGGCGGTCACGATGCAAACATCTGCGCCGGCGATATCAGCGTAGTCCTGCGTGCCTTTCAGGCGTGAGTCGTAGCCGTCAATCGGCGAGCTTTCGGCAATATCGAGACCCTTGCCCTCCGGAATACCCTCAACGATATCGAACAGAACAACGTCGCCGAGTTCCTTTTGCGCGGCGAGATGGGCGAGCGTGCCGCCGATCATGCCGGCGCCGATAAGGGCGATTTTTTTGCGGGCCATATGAAATCTCCTGAAATGAACGGCGCAGCGGCGCGCCGGAATGAATTAGTCGCGCGTGGTCTAGCTGATGAAATTCGTCTTTTGAAGGCGGTGCGGCTTTATTTCCTGACCAGCGCGAGGCCCGCCGCCGCCGTCAGCAAAACGCCGCCGGTAATCCTGTGCCGCCAGCGGCCGATGCGGGCCAGAAGCGGTTTCACGCGGGCCGCGAAAATCGCCCAGCACCCGTCCAGCACCGCTGCGACGACGACAAACGTCACCGCGAGCAGCACAAGCTGCGGCGTCGCCGGCGCTGATGCGGAAATGAAGAGGGGCAGAAACGCACCGTGAAACAGCAGCGCCTTTGGATTGGTGAGATTGACGAAAAACGCCTCAGTGACGGTGCGGCGAACCGATCGCGTGACGACAAGCGTGGGCGCAAGTTCTGCATCCGGCTCGCGCAGTGCTTTGACGCCGAGATAGGCGAGATACGCAACGCCGATCCATTTCAGCCAGAAAAACGCCTCGCTTGCAGCATTCAGGATCAGCGAGAGGCCAGCGACGACAACTGCAAGCTGGACGGCAGACGCCGCGGCTGATCCGATCAGCGCAATCAATCCGTGGCGCAGGCCATGCGCGAGCGTTGTCGCCACGATATAGGCGACCATCGGCCCCGGCGTCAGGATCAGGAGCGCCGACGCCGCCACAAAAGCGAGATAAAGTTCGATTGTCATGGCGCGGTTTTAAAAATGCTTGCGCAGCGACATCATTACGGATGACGCCTGGTAGCGATCATCGCCGATATTCGGACCAACAGGACCGCTGGGCTCGAAGTCGTCAATGTCAGGCCCGAATGAAAGTTCATTCGTACGCAGATAGACATATTCAACGTCTGCGAGGAATCCACTGCTCAATTCATAGGAAACGCCAGCCCGCGCCTGCAGCGCCAACGCCGCATCACGTTGTCCGTTTTCATTTTCCATGAACGCCCCGCCAACGCCGCCACCGATAAAGGGCGTAAACCGCGAGGCGTTGTTGAAGTCGAAATAGAAGTTCGACATCAGGAAATGCCCCTTGATGTCGTCATTCGCCGTCACCGCCGCAACCGGGCCGAGCATCGGATCTGCAAGCGTAACGCTGTCAAACTCCGTCGCGGCATAGCGATATTCAAGTTCCGTACGGATGCCGTCGGCGTAATCGAAACCGAGCGCCCCTGTGAAGATCACGCCGTCGCCGTTTTCGATGGTCTGGCCGGTTGGCGGCGGCATCACGAAAACAGCATCGGGATTGTAGGTGAAATCCTGGTCCCAGTTGTTGACGAACGTATAGCCTGCGCCCGCGCGGACATAGACGCTGCCAAGCGCGGCATCATCGTCCTGCGCTTCAGCTGCGCCCGTCATGAGCGCTGCACTTGCAATCGCCAGAAACGCCAGTCCTGATTTCACCGGAAAACTCCTTCGCCGAAACGCGGGCGAGGATAGCCCGCGCGCGCAACGTCTCGCAACCGATCCCGCGTCAATATTACTTTCCTGACTTGCGAGCCGCTTTTTCTCTTTCGAAATAGTCCCTTGTCAGCTTGAAGACCAATGGCGAGAGCGCCAGCAGCGCGACGAGGTTCGGCGCGGCCATAGCGCCGGTGAGCGTGTCTGTGGCCAGCCAGACCGTATTGATAACGGCATCAACGTCGTCGCCAGCGTAGAGCACCATGGTCGCTGCGAAGACGACGCCCACATAAATGATGCGATAGGGCAGCACCGCCTTTTCGCTGAAAAGATATTCAGCGCAACGTTCGCCATAATAGCTCCAGCCAAGAATGGTGGTGAAGGCGAACAGCGCCAGCGAAATCGTCACCACATGCATGCCGACGCCCGGCAGCGCCGCCTCAAAAGCGGAAATAGTGATCGGCGGACCCGTGTCGCAAATCGCCGGCATCACATCGTTTGTGAGGATCGAAACAGCATTGCATTCCGGCGGAATGACGCCGGTCGCAAGAATCGCAAGGCCGGTGATCGAGCAGATTACGATCGTGTCGATGAACGTGCCGAGCATGGCGATGATGCCCTGGTTCACCGGATCCTTGTTTTTCGCCGCAGCATGGGCGATCGGCGCCGAGCCCTGTCCCGCTTCGTTCGAGAAAATACCGCGCGCAACGCCGCGTTGCATCGCCAGCATCAAGAGCGCGCCGGAAAATCCGCCTGCAGCAGCGTCAAACCCGAAGGCGCGGCTGATGACCAGCGAAAACGCATCCGGGATCGCATCCGCATTCAAAATAAGTACGATAACGCCGGCAATGAAATAAAACGCCGCCATGGACGGCACCAGCTTGCCGGCGACATTGGCTATACGTTTGATGCCGCCAAGGATCACCGCGGCCGCAAGCCCCATCATGACAAGGCCGGTTATCCAGATCGGCACGCCGTAGCTTGAATGCAGCGCATCAGCGACGGAAACCGCCTGAATGTAATTGCCGGTGCCGAGCGAGGCGAAAACGCCGAAGATCGCAAACAGACCGCCGAGCCAGACCCAGTTCTTTCCCATGCCGTTCTTGATGTAATACATCGGCCCGCCAACATGCCGGCCGTCGGCGTCGACTTCGCGGAACTTCACCGCGAGAACGCCCTCGGCGTATTTCGTCGCCATGCCCACAAGCGCTGTCATCCACATCCAGAACAGGGCGCCCGGCCCGCCAATGGCGATCGCGACGGCGACACCGGCGATATTCCCAGTACCGACTGTTGAGGACAACGCGGTCATAAGGGCGCCGAAAGGCGATACGTCGCCTTCTTCCGCATCGTGGCGCTTGCCGCCTTTTATCAGCTGGCCGAATGCGTAGGGGATTCGCAGAATCGGCATGAAACCGAGCCCGATGGTAAGGTAAAGGCCGGTGCCGAGGAGCAGCGCCAACATTGGCACGCCCCAGACAAGATTGTTCACTGAGCCGATCAAATCAGAAATCACGAGTAACGCCCCTCCGCTTGGGAAATCCACAAGGCGCGCACATTAGGCGGGGCCGGGCCGCACTAGCAAGGCCGTTCGCGAAACGCTGCGGCGCAGGCCTGATGCGACATTGGTCGTCGATATTGCGGATTCGCGAACAGGGAATTCCTTTCAGGGAACGCCCGCCCGGGAAACAAGGCGAACCCAGCCCCGATTGCGGCGATTTTGTGAACCGGAACAAGGCTGTGACGGGCATCACATCAAGAGTTTCCAAGGCTCTCTATGGTTAACACCATCAGGACGGCGACCCGTCCTGACCAAACTGAGGAGAGAGAAAGATGTTTGATAGAGGATTATATCTGGGAGTCCTGGCCGCAGTCGCCGCCGGCGCCGCCGTCAACTATTTCGGCGCTACCGCCTGGGCCGAAGACGCCGAGTTCGAAATCTCCAAAAAAGTCGCGAATATGGAAAATCCGTTCGAGCCCAGCCTGCCGATGCCGCCGGTTATGATCGCGATCGACAATGAGACGTACTGAGCTTCCACGGTTCCCTCCTCCCGGCGATGCGCCGCGCAGAGGTGAAAAGCCTCGCGACGCGCATCGCCCGGGGGAGCGTTCCGGAAAGCCTTCTCTGGGGGAGACGTGAGAAAGGCTTAAACGGAGTTTCCGGCGCAGCAGCCGGGAACACCCGGGGGAGAAAAGCGCGGAACCGTTAAGTCGCCCAAGCCGGTTCCCGCTTTTCTAAAGACGGCCCTGAAGGGATGCTGCGTTTGACGCTGACCTTCAGGGCCGGTTCTTTTTTTGGTGTGGAAAGAATAAAGGCGCGCCTTGCCAGCGCGCCTTTGATATCTCGTCAGACGACTTTCGCCGCCCTTTCGGGCAAGCAATTAGTCGTCATCATCCAGCGGACCCTTTGTATCCGGGTCGCCATCATAAGCTTCTTCGAGCGGGTCAAATTCGCCGTCGTTCTCGGTCGCTTCGTCATGGGCGACATAGCCAGCGCCCGCGGCTGCGCCAAGAAGGCAGCCTGAAAGCGACAGGCTCATGAACAAGAGGGCGGTTATGGTTGCGATCTGTTTCATCGCTTAGCTCCTTTGTTTGCCCGCCAGCGCGAATTTCCGCGCACGGACGGCGCTTCGTAAACGTGATGACAGGCAAACACAGCAATTGAGAAACTGTTCCAAGGCAAAGATTAATTGACAGAAAGGCGGGCGGTAATTCCCGCTCCAGCTTTTCAAGATGCGCTCTTATCGTGCGCCGGCGCGACGGCCGCGCCACCAGCGGCGCAGGATAAACAAAACGCCCAGCGCGATGAGGAAAAACGGCCAGGCTCTCGCCACAAAGTCTACAGCTTCCGCGAGAGACGCCACCGATGTTCTGAAAAACCCTTTCACCGCTTCACGCAAGGGTTTGAAGACGCCGGATGAGGTTGTCGGATCGCTGCGATAGCTGATCGACAACATTGACATGCTGACGCGAGCGCGGGCGGCGGCCAGTTGCGCATTCATAGAATCGATTTCGCCCTGCACGTCGGCAAGCGCGCGTTCCGCCGCCAGAATATCGCTCAAGGAGCCTTCCTGCGTTTCCAGCAGGTTTTTGATGCGGTCACGCAGCGCCAGCTTCGCTGCAAGGCGCGCGTCAAGGTCGATGATATAGGTGGTCAGATCCTCCGCATTCACCGAGTTCGATGTGATGCGCCCGCCCGCCTCATCGGCGTCGGAAACGATCGTCTCGCGAAATGTTGCAAGCCATTCGGGCGCAGCGCGCAAATTGAGATTGGCGGAGATGTGATCGTCGTCCCATGAGTTTACCGACGAGCCGAGCACCTGACAGACATTCGGCCCTGCGCTCATGCAGACCGCCTCATGCGCGTCTTTCAGCGCCGAGACGGCGCCTTTCGGCGCTTCGACGCCCATGGAATAGGAATAGGCGAGCATGGCGCCGGCCTGTTCGCCGGGCTCGACCGGCGGCGCGCTTTCGCTGCGGTCCGGCGAATCGTTTGTACGGAAACTTTCGGACCGTTCCGCCATGACGCCGGCGGCTGGCGCGGCGTCATACTGGACGTCGCCGCCGTCATTACAGGCGGCAAGCGCCAACAGGGCGGCGCTCGCAAATATGGATTTCAGGAAAGGCTGCGTCACGCGGTTCATAAATTCACCATGGGTCAAACTGGCTGGCGTTCTAGCATAAAACCCAGCAAGGCGAATTTAGGGCGAAGGAGCAAGGCAAAAGGCGGCGCTGCCAGAGCGCCGCCTTTTTTGAATAAGCTGAATAACAGCTTAACCTATTCAGCCTTTTCTTCGGCGGCGGCTTCCTCGGCCGGCGCCTCTTCCGCGGGCGCCGCGGCGGCTTCAGCGGCAGCGGCTTTCGCTGCTTCCGCCTTGTCTTTCTTTTCCTGCTCGCGTTCCCGCGCCTTGGCGCCCGGCTTGCCCTTGTTGGGGTTGTTGCCGTGCTCCCATTTCACAAGGCCGTTCACAGAGAAAAAGCGTGCGACGCGGTCCGACGGCTTGGCGCCTTTATCGAGCCAGTGCTTGGCGCGCTCGGCGTCGTATTTGACGCGGTTTTCGTCGGTCTTGCCGAGCAGCGGGTTGAACGTGCCGATCTTTTCGATGAAGCGGCCGTCGCGCGGCATGCGCGAGTCGGCAACGACGATCGAATAGAACGGGCGTTTCTTCGCCCCGCCCCGGGCCAGTCTGATTTTCAACGACATGTTGGTTTCTTTCCTTCAGGTTAGATTGTTGGTTGAGAGTTCAATAAATTTTCCGATCATCCCGGACCTGATCCGGGATCCAGCAAACAAATAAAGCCGGGCGAAGCCCGCCATTTTGCTTTTGCTGGTTTCCGGCTTTCGCCGGAATGAGCAGGGGATACGGATAGGCCGAGAAAACATCATTTCTTCTTCCCCATTCCCGGCAGCCCCAAGCCCGGCGGCATCGGCGCCTGACCCGACAGCGCTTTTTCAATAGCATCGAAGTCGAGGTCGTCCGTAGCCGGAGCATCTTTGCTCTTGCCGCCCCCCTGGCCGCCTTTCGCCGCTTCGAGCATCGCGGGGTCCGGCGCGCCCATTCCGCCCGGCATTCCGCCCATCATGCCCAACTGCTTGGCCATGCCTTTCATACCGCCCTTGCTCATCTTCTTCATCATGTCGGCCATCTGGCGATGCGCCTTCAGGAGTTTGTTCACGTCCTGAACGGAGGTGCCGGAACCGGCGGCGACGCGTTTTTTGCGTTTCGCGTTCATGAGCGCCGGTTTTTTGCGCTCTTGCTTCGTCATGGATGAGATGATGGCTTCCTGATGGACGATTTCCTTGTCATCAAGGCCGCCGGCCTGTTCGGCCATCTTTTTCATTTTGCCCATGCCGGGCATCAGCCCGAGAATCGCGCCCATGCCGCCCATCTTGCGCATCTGTTTGAACTGCTCGGCGAGGTCGTCCATGTCGAACTCGCCCTTGGCCATTTTCTTCGCGGCGCGTTTGGCCTTGGCCTCGTCCATTTCCTCGGAGGCTTTTTCGACAAGGCTGACAATGTCGCCCATGCCGAGAATCCGGCCGGCCATGCGCGTCGGTTCGAATGTGTCGAGCGCGTCGATCTTTTCGCCGACACCGACGAACTTGATCGGCGCGCCGGTGACCGCGCGCATGGAAAGCGCCGCGCCGCCGCGCGCGTCGCCGTCGATCCGGGTCATGACGACGCCGGTGACGGAAACGCGTTCCTTGAATTTCTCCGCCGTGGTCACTGCGTCCTGACCAGTGAGCGCATCAACAACCAGCAGCGTCTCAATCGGGTTCGTCGCCTTATGGATGTCGGCAATCTCGGCCATCAGCTGTTCGTCGATGGAAAGCCGCCCCGCCGTGTCGAGCATGACGACGTCGAACCCGCCGAGCTTGCCTGCCTCCATGGCGCGCTTGGCGATATCGCGCGGGGATTGCCCGGCGATGATGGGGAGCGTTTTCACCTCCGCCTGCTCGCCAAGAATTTTGAGCTGCTCCTGCGCGGCGGGCCTTCGCGTGTCGAGCGAAGCCATCAGCACTTTTTTCTTGTCGCGTTTTGTAAGGCGCAGAGCGATCTTCGCCGTTGAGGTGGTCTTACCGGAGCCTTGCAGGCCCACCATCATGATCGCCGCGGGCGGCGTCGTTGCGAAGGAAAGCGACGGGTCGGCGTCACCGCCGAGCATGTCGACGAGCGCGTCATGGACGATCTTGATGACCTGCTGGCCGGGCGTCACCGAGCGCAGGACCTCGGCGCCGACGGCGCGCTCTTTCACCTTGCCGATGAATTCTTTCGCGACCGGCAGCGCAACGTCAGCTTCGAGCAGCGCTACGCGCACTTCGCGCAGCGCCTCATTGACGTCTTTTTCTTCAAGCGCGCCTTTTCCCCTGAGCGCTTCGAAGATGGAGCCAAGACGGTCGCTAAGTGAGTCAAACATCAGGCGTCCTCATCCTCGATCAGAAACATCAGCGTGCGGTCCGTCAGCGCGCGCGGGCGATGGCGGTCGGCAACCCCGGGCGGAATGTTGAGCGCATCGCCGGCGGAAAGGCGGATGGTCTCGCCGTCGAACTCGATTTCCATCTCGCCCTCGACGATGAAGCCAAGATGGCCGGTCTCGCACCAGTTCGAATGCTCAGTGGCGGGCGTCAGCTCGACCAGGCGAAAGACCTTGCCGCCGAGGACGACGCGCTTGAGGCGCGCCGTACCCTCAAGGGCCGACTCCCATGCAGCTTCCGCAAAGGCGACGCGATAATCCAAACCGCACATCCTCATTCCGGGGCGAGCCCCGCATAACGCAATTAACCGCCATGAGGGCATTACCCCGATGGCGGTACATCCCCGGCTTCGTCCCAATATCATTCCCTTGTTTCAAGAGAGCTGGGGGTCGTGCCGGTAGACGCGGGAAAGGTCAGTTTTCCCGAAATTCGAGGGGCATATAGACGAAGAAGGCCGGAATAGCAACGCGGTTATTCGACTTCTTCGCCTTCCGGCGCGCTCGGGACATCCTCAATCGTCACGGTAGTATTGTATTCGCCGCGAGCGAGTTGTTCCCGGCGTTTTTCGATCGCTTCGCGAACCACCCTAGTCACCTGGGGCGATATGTTGCCGGAATCGCGCGGAGCCCCGGTAAAGCTGTCGACAACCTGTGTCGAGGCGACGCTCGATCCTGTTTCGCCGCCGGCAAGATCGGCGATATCGTCTTCATAAGAGCGAAAACGGACGGGCGCGCCCAGATTGAGCGAGTCCGCGATTTCAGGCTTAAGGTAATCCCGCAGATGCGTGCGCAGCGCATTCGGCCAGTCCTCAAAGAAATAAGGCCTTGCTTCCTTGTAAACAGAAGAAACCAATAAAACCTGGCTTGTATCCGTAACGCCCCTCAGCGAATTGACATATTCAACCGCGTTCTTATCGAGAAGCCGGCTGACGTTCGACGCCGTATATGCCTCATTTCGAATCGACGGGCCGCCAATATCGCCCCTGAAAAACCCGTAGATCACTTTTGGGGCGCTCCAGTTTTTATAAACGATCCGTGTTCTGATGTCATTCAAACTGAGCGCAACACCTTTGACGGTGACGAGTTTCGCCTCATTCAGTTTGGCGCCGTCCGGGCCGACCCTGATGTTGGACGGTTTTCTTACCGGATACTGCAGCGCGATCTGTTCAATGGTGATTGCGTTATGAAGATTAAGCCAGAAGGCGAGCTGTTCGTTGCGACTCATGGCGGTCAGGTCAATCTCATTACCGATCGCAATGAGGTCGTTTTTGTATTCGGTAATCGCAGCGATATATTCTGGACTCATTTGAGAGAACACGACCCGGTTGCCCTCTAGCCGCAACGGAGAGTCATGGCCGTAGACCGAACGCGTGCCGAGATCCGGGTCCACCGTCGGCGCTCGCCGGCGCGAGGACGGACCCATGTTAAAAACGATGTCCCGCAACAGCCCGGTCCACGCCGAATAGTCGATCGAAATCCTGTTCTCTTGGGATTTGGGGGTGAGAACGGAAATATCGGCGCCGCCGGCCTGTGCAGCATGCGCCGGCGAGGCAAACACGCCCGCCGCGCACGCAGCTATAAGCACAAGAAATAATTGATGTTTTCTCATTAGATTCCCCGCCCGTCACATAAAAGATATGACATCATCCGCAAGTTTCAAATCATCCGCTGAACGGCTCACCGCTTCGGAAAGGTAATTTAACGCAAAAACTTGCCCCGCACCTTATTGAAATATGCCCTCAAAGCTGCGTTGCATGGCACAACGAATAGCAGAAACGCATAACCTGCGGCAAAAACACGTCAATGGTCCAGACTTTAAACTCGTGCCGAAACATCGCCGACCTGCGCAAACTTGCGAAAACCCGCATGCCGGGCCCGATCTTTCACTACATCGACGGCGCGGCTGACGACGAGGCGACCCGCCGACGCAACACCCAAAGTTTCGAAGATTGCGACCTTGTGCCGAGCGTCCTCACCGGAGTCGAGACTATCGACATGTCGGTCGAGGTGATGGGATGCAAACTCGACATGCCGCTCTTTTGTTCCCCGACGGCGCTGCAGCGGCTGTTCCATCATGACGGCGAACGCGCTGTGGGCCGAGCGGCCGAAAAATTCGGCACGCTTTTCGGCGTTTCGTCTCTCACCACGGTCAGCCTCGCAGAAATCGGCGAGACAATCCGCACGCCGAAAATGTTTCAATTTTACTTTCATAAGGATCGCGGGCTGAACGCGCAGCTGCTTGAGCGCGCAAAGGCGGCGAAGTTCGATATCCTCACGCTCACGGTCGATACAGTCGTCGGGGGCAATCGCGAGCGGGATCTCAGCACCGGCTTTACAACGCCGCCGAAGCTGACGCCCGCGAGCCTCTTGTCGTTCGCACTGCATCCGGGTTGGACGCTGAATTATCTTACACACGAGAAATTCGGGCTTAGCGAATTGAAGGACTATGTTCCCGAAGGCTCGGACAAGCCCATTTCCATTCAAGATTACTTCACCGATCATCTCGACCCGTCCATGAGCTGGCGCGATGCCGAGGAATTGCGCGCAAAGTGGGGCGGGAAATTCTGCCTCAAAGGCGTCATGAGCGTTGAAGATGCGCGCCGCGCCGCTGACATGGGCTGCGATGCGATTATGGTGTCCAACCACGGAGGCAGGCAGCTTGACGGCTCGCGTTCGCCCTTTGATCAGATCACGGAAATCGCCGACGCGGTCGGCGACCGGCTCGACGTCATTCTCGACGGCGGGGTGAGGCGCGGTACGCATGTGCTGAAAGCGCTCGCAGCCGGCGCAAAGGCATGTTCCGGCGGGCGCATGTATCTTTACGCGCTAGCCGCCGCGGGTCGGCCCGGCGTCGAGCGAGCGCTTGAAATCATGCGCAGCGAAATCGAGCGCGACATGAAACTGATGGGCGTAACCCGCGTTGCCGATCTCAGCCGGAACATGTTGCGTTACAGGTAAGGCGGATCACTGCACCGCTTTTGACCTGAAAACCTCTTCGTCGATCTCGCCTTCCCATTTCGCAACGGTGACGGCGACGGCGGCATCCCCGGTAACGTTCACCGCCGTGCGCATCATATCAAGCAACCGGTCGAACGGCAGGATAAAGCCGACGACCAGCGCCGTATGTTCAGGCGTGACGTTGAACACCTCTAGCACCGTGGCCAAGAGAAACAGCGAGGCGGACGGAATGCCGGCGGCGCCGATGGAGACAAGCGCCGCAGTCATCGCAATCAGCAGGTAATGATGCGGCTCAAGGGTGTAGCCGAACGCCTGCGCGGTGAAGAGCGCAACGATGCCGAGATAGAGCGATGTGCCATCCATATTGATCGTGGCGCCTAGCGGCAGCACTGAACCGGCGACGGATTTCTTGACGCCGAGATTGTCGGTCACGTTGGAAATCGTCACGGGCAGGGTCGCAGAACTCGACGATGTCGAGAACGCAACCATCTGCGCGTCGAGAATGCCGCGGAAGAAATTGATGAACGGCAATTTCAGCCCGAACTTGATAATGCCGCCATAGACAACCGCCATATGGATGAAACAGCCGAGATAAACCGCGACGACGAGCCAGAGGATCGCCGTGAAGGTTTCGATCCCGCGGGTCCCCACAACCCAGGAGATAAGGAAGAACACGGCGAAAGGCGCGAACTCCATGATAATATGCGTGATCTTCAGGACGATCTCCGACGCAAAGTCGAAAAATTTCGTGGCCTTTTCCGTAACCCCGCCAACGAAAAGCAGGGTGACGCCGATGATGATCGACGTGAAGATGATAAAGAGCACATCGCCCGACGCGCCGGCCACGCCAAGAGACAACAATATGATAAAAGCGATGACGGATGCGGTGCTGACGGACGCCCGGCGCACGAAATAAACGCCGCATGCAATCAGCGCGAGCGTCAGGACGACCCGCACGGGATCGCCCTCCATCAATTGCGCAAACGGATTTTTAGAAACAATGTTGATGATGCGATCGATAAACCCGCCGGCCGGCGCGGCCAGTGTTTCCGGCGCCGCCGAGCCGAGATCGACGCTTGAACCCGGCCGGAAGATCGATCCCATGCCAAGGCCGATAAGATTGGCGAAGAACGTCGTCGCCAGATAAAGCGCGAGCGTTTTAATTCCGATGGTGCCAAGTTTTGCCGGACTCCCCAGCGCCAGCACGCCGGCGACGAGCGTGAAGAAAATCAGAGGAATGATGATCAGGCGGATCATCGTGATGAAGATGTCGCCAACGCTTTTAAAGTTGTCTAGCAACGCCGTCGCCTGATCGGGGTTCATGGCCTGCGCCACAGCGAGGCCGAAAATGACGCCGAGCGCCAAGCCAAGCATCACGCGCTTCCAGAGTTTTATACCGAACCACCAGGCCATGCGCCGTCCCCTTGTCATCTGTTATTGTTTATGCGCCGTCACGCTAAAGCGGCTTGGCGCGTTATGAAAGCCCAGCCGCCTTGATGGCCCGGTCATAAAGCTGGCGGAAAGGCTCCATCCGATCTGGTCCGAGCGAGCCGACTGCAAGTAGAGACTCGTCAGCCGTTTCGATGCGGATGCCGCGCGGGCGTACTTCGCCCGACCAGTCGCTCCAGTCCGGCTGCCCATCGATCATGAAGACAAGTTTCAGGTCGCGGCCATCTTCGCCTTCAATGTTCAGCCCGTAGATCGTTTCACGGTTGAACAAGCCTTTTGAGGTCGCCACCCTGCGGTCGTCGAACAGAACTTCGTCCATGAACGTACTCCTCCGCCAGCGCAGGATATGCATCTCGCCGTCGATGGAAAGCTTTACGTCAACCTTGCGCCAAACGCGCTGAAGCAGCGTCGCAGAAAGCGCGCTCATTCCGCCTCTCCTATCAGCATCTTTGCAAAGTAAGCATATTCGAGGGCCGTGCGATAGGCGAGCTGGTCCTGATTGGCCGTGCCGCCGTGTCCGCCCTCGATATTTTCATAATAGAAAAAGTCATAGCCGAGCGCGTCCATTTTCGCCGCCGCCTTACGCGCATGGCCCGGATGCACGCGGTCATCCTTCGTCGACGTGTAGAAAAGCACCTTGGGATAGGGCTGGCCCGCCTCAAGCTTTTGATAGGGCGAGTACTGAGAAATATAGGTCCATTCTTCCGGAATATCCGGGTTGCCGTATTCGCCCATCCATGACGCGCCAGCCAGCAGCTTGTTATAACGCTTCATGTCAAACAGCGGCACGCCGATATCGATAGCGGCGTAAAGCTCGGGACGTTGCGTCAGGATCGCTCCCATCAACAGCCCGCCATTCGAGCGCCCGATAGCGCCGAGTTTTTCAGGGCTGGTGACGCCGGTCTCGATCAGATGCTCGGAAATGGCGATGAAGTCATCGAAGGCGCGCTGACGATTTTCTTTCAGCGCCGCCTGGTGCCAGCGAGGACCGTACTCCGATCCGCCGCGAATATTCGAAAGCACGAGAACGCCGCCGCGCTTCACCCACATCAGGCCGGCGAGCGCGCCATGCTGGGGCCGCGACGGATCGGTGTAATAGACCGGCAAGATCGGACTTAAAAATCCGCCATAGGCGTATTGCACGGTCGGCGCATTACCCTGCTTTAGCACGGCGTCCAGACCCATGATGTAGTAAGGCACTTTCGTTCCGTCTGCAGAGGTTGCAAAACGCTGTTCGACGACCACGCCGGTTGCATCGTAGAACGGCGGCGTGTCCATGATTTTTTCAACTTTGTCGCCATCGCCTGCATCGATAAAATAAAGCGAATCCGGCGTCGTCAGACTCTCGAATGAAAACAGCGCGTCGTCCGTGCCGCCACCGGCGGAGACGATGGAAACAACGCCGTTTTCAGGCAAAGAAACCGGTGTTGCGTTCCATTTGCGTTTTTTGCGGTCGCGCTTCAAACGCACCGCTGCGCCCGAAACATCGTCAAGATACTGGATCAGAATGTTGGTCTTGCCGACTTCCACATCTTCGATCGATTGATTGTCAGACGCCGTCATGACAGATTCTGCACGCCCATCGCCCAGGTCATATGCAACGACGCTGCCTTGCGCGTAGGTTTTTCCTTTATAGCTCCAATCTTCGCGCAGGAAGAAGATCGCCCGCCCGTTGAGAATACCCTGGATATCCGCATTCAGGGGAACTGGCAGCTTCGATGTATTGCCGTCATCTTGCGTTAGATAATATTCGCGCTCGAAAAAAGACGGCAGCCGGCGAACAAACTCGTAGGTCTTGCCGCCGTCATGATAAACAACCGGCCCCGCCGATACGTCTTCTTTATTCACCCGCAGCACTGTTTGCGCGTCGGCCAAGTCAGTTCCGCGCGCCCAGCGCCGCACTTCGCGCGCATAACCTGAATCCGTCAGCGATCCCTCGCCCCAGTCCGTGCCGATGAGCAGCGTATCGGCATCCACCCAGGCGATGCCGCTCTTGGCTTCCGGCATGTAAAAGCCGTTTTCGACAAAAGTTTTCGTTTGCGTGTTGAACTCGCGCCAGATCCCGGCGTCCTTGCCGCCGTCGGACAGCTCGACCATGCAATGAACATAGTCAGGCGACAGACAAACCGTTGAGCCGCGAACCCAGTTTCGGCCCTCCTCCTCGGCGAGCCGATCGAAGTCAATCACTGTTTCCCACTCGGGCTCGCCAGTGCGGTAGCTGTCAACACTGGCGCGGCGCCATAAGCCACGCACATGGGTTTCATCCTGCCAGAAATTGTAAACCTGTCCGTTATGAATCGTTCCAAGCGGCAGACGCGCATCAGACGTCAAAACCGAAAGCGCCTCTTGTCGCATGGCTGCAAAGCGCGGATCGGCTTCGATAGCGCGTTGCGAGCGCGCATTCTGCGCTCTCACCCATTCGAGCGCCTCTTTTCCTTCCACTTCCTCCAGCCATAGGAACGCATCCTCTTCGGCGACCGCCGCTGATAAGGACACAAAGGCCGCGGCGGCGGCGCAGGTTACGCGTTTCATCATCCGGGGAAATCTCCGCATTATTTGGATCAGAATGGTCCTTAACCATACAAGTCCTTGTCCAGCCTGCAAAGCAACGCCGGAAACGCCCAGATTATTTGTGATTTCACTAAAATTATCGGGCGCCATTTAGAAAAGGATTTGCCGGTGGCCGATAATTTGCAACGCGGCGGCGCAATTAAGCAATTCAGGACAACCATTCGATGTTCAAATCAGATGCACGACGTTATCGGCGGATCAGCCTTAACCTGCCGGCGCGCATCGTCGTTAACGCTACGGACGAACATGACGGCCGCCTGTTAAACATTTCACCGGGCGACATGGCCGTGATCTGTGATGCAAAAGTCGTTGTCGGCGACGCGGTTGTGATTTCGATTGACGGGCTCGACGTGATCGAATGCACCGTAGCACGCACTTTCCCCGATGGCTTCGCCACATCATTCCTCTTGTCGAAACGCCGCCGAGCACTGCTGATCGAGCAGCTGATGCTGCGCGCTAACCCTGATTTCGCTGAAGGCCTTAGCGACCGTCGCGATTCTCCCCGCCACCGTTCAAACGCCACGCGTACGATCTGCAGGCTTGAAGACGGCACATCTCTGTTTGTCAAAATCGTCGATACGTCCGTAAACGGCGTATCGGTTGAGGCCAGCCGACGCCCGCCGGTCGGTGCGTCAATTCACGTCGGCCGCCGCCGCGGGGTCGTCATGCGCCATACGTCGCGCGGTTTTGTGGTTTTTTACGATGCCGGCGGAGAACAGGCTCGGGACGAGCAAATTCTCCGCGCGGTCTAGACTGGCTTAGTATCCATCGCCTGTCTGATCGCCGAGCACGACCGGCCCGAGATTATCCATTACATCGCGCGCATTGAACGCCTGTGGATTGTCATCGGGCTTTTCGCCACGGTACATGGCGACGAACGCGACCGCTGAGTACCGGGTTATCTCCCGTGTGGAATAATGGTCGTCGTAGGGATAACCCCAGCCAAAGCCGTACGCATAATACGGAAATGCGTAATACGGCCGGTGGAACGGATGGCCGTAGCCATAGCGTCCGTAAAACGCCGGCGAGGAGCGCGTATAGCGCTTGTTTGCTTCAGTCTCGTTTTCGACAATGATGAAATAGTCATAACCGTGGTCGACGGTAAGCTCGGCGGCGCGGAACAATAACGAGTTCTCCACCGTCTCCCGCGACGTCAGCGAATTGCCGCGAAACGTGATCCGGTAGCGGTTTTCCTCGATGCGCTGATCGGAAAATCCGTATCCGCCGCCCGTAGAGGCGGGTCCGTATGGCGTTGCGGTTGCACAGGCGGCGAGAATGAGCGCCGCTCCCCCTAGCGTGATCAATCGAAACATGTCTCGTCTCCCGGCCTCGCGGCCCGTCTGGTGAGTTTCATCGCCCGTTCTTGAGGATACCCCCGGCGCATGCGCGCCGCAACGGCGCAATCCTGTGCTGTATCAGCCCTCACGGGGCTTTGATAGCGCCGATTCACGCATTTCAGCCGCCATGGAGAAGCTTTCCGGTGCGGATTTGATATGAAGGTCGCGTTGCGGGAACGGGATTTCGATTTCCATTTCGTGCAGCAGATCCCAGATCGCCATCATCACGTCGCTGGTGACGTTTTTGGTCCCGTTCGCCGGATCGTTGATCCAGAAACGCAAATCGAAATTCACCGAACTGTCGCCGAACTCCATGAGATTGCAGCGCGGCGCAGGGGTTTTCAGAACCCGGTCGATGGTCAGCGCCGTTTCTTCCGCTTTCTTCGCCAGTCCGCGCAGATCTTTCGTACTGTAGGCGACGCCAAACGGCGCATGCAAGCGCACGACGCGATCGTCATGAGACCAGTTAACGACGCCTTCTTCGATAAACCGGTCATTGGGAACAAGATAAGCCGTGCCATCACGCGTGCGCAGGGAAACATAACGCGCATTCATCTGTGTCACCCAGCCATAGGCGCCGTCGATTTCGATGACGTCGCCGGGCTTGATCGATTTGTCGGCGATGAGCGTAAACCCGGCGAAGAAATTCGACACCGTGCGCTGCATGCCGAGGCCGATGCCGAGACCGACGGCGCCGCCGAAAATCGCCAGCGTAGCGAACGGAAAGCCGACAATCTGTAACGCGGCGATAAGAGCGACCACAGGCAACAGGACGTCGAGAATTTTGGAAAGCAGCGCCTTGAATGAAACCGTCAACTCGTCAATGGCGTTGATCCGGCCGGTGATGAGCGAGTTGAGAAGGCGCGCGCCCCAGAACAGAACGCCGAACACCAAAATCGTGCGCACAAGATCCAGAGCGGAGTATCGCTGCTGAACGCCGCCGTCGCTTTCGCCAATGGGAATGGAAAAAGCGTCAAGCTGTCGGACGACGTCATCGAGAATGCCAAAAGCATCGAGCGCCGCAATCGGCCAGACAACGTAAAACGCGACCCGCGACCAGAAAGGCGAGCGGATGACGAGTGTTACGAGGCGAATGACGATCCACGCCGTTAACAGGCTGACCGCCGCGGAAATCAGTCCGGTCGAACTGTCCGCGGCCTGCAGCGCGATAACAGCGATCTGTAAAACAGCATAAAGCGCTATGGGCGTCGCCAGATGCGCAAAGGCGTTCGCCGCGCGACGCAACACCCCGTAGGGCGCACGCGGCGCAACCTGCGTTTGAATGAGTTTTCGAAGGCGCGGTCCGAAAAACGCGGCCGGCACGATCGCCGCGAGAAGGATCGCCGCTTCGATCGCGACGCCCAGCGTGAACATCTGATTCTGCAGCCAGTCCAGGCGATCCGCAAGCCAGGCGCGCACGCCCTCGACATCGACGATCTCGTCTTCAAGCTCTACCGGCGCTGCATCAGCCGCAGCGGTTTCCGGCGTATCCGCTTCCCCGGGGGGCTGGCCTTGCGCCGTTTCCGGCTCCTGTTCTTGCATGCGCGCTTCTTTGTTGTAGTGGCGCCCGTTTCTAGCACCGTTCTGGGTTGGCGCAAATTACAACGGTTGAAAGGCCCAGCCTCAGGAAAAGAGTTCCGCCTGCTGCTTCGAAAGCGTTCCGCAACCTTCCTTGGCGAGGGCGAGAAGCGCCTGAAACTGTTCATCCGTAAACGGATCGCCTTCCGCCGTCGCCTGAATCTCCACAAGCCCGCCCGAACCGGTGATGACAAAATTGGCATCCGCCTGCGCCGTTGAATCTTCGTCATAGTCGAGATCGAGCGCGGGCGCGCCAGCGACAAGGCCGCAGGAAATCGCCGCCACGCGATCCGTCACCGGCGAGGATTTGATGATGCCTTGCTTGACGGCCCACTCGCATGCCTGATTGAGCGCGACCCAGGCGCCGGTGATCGACGCGGTGCGTGTGCCGCCATCCGCCTGAAGGACGTCGCAATCGATCAGGATTTGCCGCTCGCCCAGCGCCTTGAGATCCACCACCGCACGTAGCGACCGGCCGATCAGCCGCTGAATTTCCTGCGTCCGGCCGGACTGACCGTTCTTGGCCTCGCGGCGCATGCGTTCATTGGTCGAGCGCGGCAGCATGCCGTATTCCGCCGTCACCCAGCCGCGCCCGGCGCCCCGGAGCCATGGCGGCGTCGTTTCATCCCAGCTCGCCGTGCACAACACATGGGTATCGCCGAACCGCACAAGACAGGAACCTTCAGCGTGTTTGGTAAAGCCCGTTTCAAACGAAACGGCGCGAAGTTCGTTGAAGGCGCGGCCTGACGGTCTCATGGGGGGATTCTCCTTTTTCGGCGGCCTTCCTAGACCCAAGGGCACGCACCTGTCGACCTCAGCCGGTGACAACGCCCCCAAGGGCTTGTCCCACGCCCGACTTGTCTTATTTTCATCATGCATTCAGCAACACGGCGAGATATCTGAAACCCATGATCGCGCTGAACGATATCGACGCACGCTCCCGCGAAATCTTCCGGCGGCTGGTGGAAACGTATCTGTCCACCGGCGAGCCAGTGGGCTCGCGCACGCTAAGCCACGACACTAGCATCGCCGTTTCAGCGGCGACCGTACGCAATGTGATGTCGGACCTCACCGACATGGGGCTTTTGCATGCGCCCCATATCTCCGCCGGTCGGCTACCGACGGAACTGGGCCTTCGGCTCTTTGTTGACGGATTGATGCAGGTTGGCGACCTGACGCCCGAGGAACGCCGCGCCATCGAATCGGAAGCGCAAGCAGACAGCGCCGAGTCGCTCCTCGAAACCGCCGCCGCACGGCTGTCGGGCCTCACCCAGACGGCGAGCCTGATCGTCACGCAAAAAGCCGATGCGCCGCTGCGCCAGATCGAATTTGTCAGAACGAACGCCGGACAGGCGCTGGTCATCATGGTGTTCGAGGATGGTCGTGTTGAAAACCGGGTCATCAAGGCGCCCGCCGACCTGCCGCCTTCTGCGCTGATCGCTGCCGGAAACTATCTCAATGCGCGGCTGCGCGGGCGAAGCCTTACGGAAACGCGCACCAGCATCATTGAAGAAATCGAATCGAACCGGGCGGAGCTTGATGAACTGACCTCGCGGCTCGTGCGCGACGGCGTCGCCCATCTTTCCGGCGACGACAACTGGACCATGGTGGTGCGCGGGCGCGGACACCTGCTCGATGAATCGGCGCAGGACGTCGAGCGCGTGCGGATGCTGCTGGACGATCTTGAAAAGAAGCGGGAAGTGATCGAGCTCCTCACCGCCGCCCGCGACGGCGAGGGCGTCAAAGTCTTCATTGGCTCAGAAAACCGCCTTTTCTCGCTCTCGGGCTCATCGGTGATTACCGCCCCCTATCGCGACGAAAAGCGCCAGATCGTGGGCGTTCTGGGCGTCATCGGCCCGACAAGGCTGAATTACGCCCGGGTTGTCCCGATTGTAGACTATACGGCGGAAGTCCTGTCACGGATGTTGAAATAACCGCCCGCCGCGCGTACATGGCGCTCGACCAACGTTTCCCGACAAGCAGTGAAGTCTCATGAGTGAACAACACGATTCCACGTCCAACGCCGGTTCAGAAGACGAACTTTTTGATGACCCGGAACAGCTGAGCGAAGACGACCTCGCCGCGCCTGAAGAGGACGACGCCGGCGAAACCGCGCTCGCCAAGGCGCAAGCCGAGATCGATACGCTGAACGACCGGGTGCTGCGCATCGCCGCGGAACTTGAAAACACCCGCCGCCGGGCAGAGCGCGAAAAGGCCGACGCCGGCCGGTACGCCATTTCAGGTTTCGCCCGCGATCTCATCAGCGTCCTCGATAATTTCGAGCGCGCCCTGCGCGCTGCGGGCGACAGCGAAGATGCATCGGTCAAGAATCTTGTCGACGGCCTGCGCATGACAGAAAAAGAATTGCTTGGCACGCTGGCGCGCCATGGCGTCAACCGCGTCTCACCTGAGCGAGAAAAGTTCGACCCCAACCTGCATCAGGCCGTTGCTCAAATTCCGCATGCGGATATTCCGTCCGGTCACGTCGTTGACGTGGCGCAATCGGGCTTCACCATCGGGGATCGCGTATTGCGCGCAGCCATGGTGACGGTCTCAAGCGGTCCCGGCGAAACAGGGACTTCGGGCGGTGACGATTCCGGTGGCGAGGCGCCGCCGCGCGTTGATACGACGGTCTAGGCCTTAATTGGCCCCGCCGCCTTCACGGCGTCATCGACGTAAGCCTCATAGATCTTGAAGTTTTCAACGAACATGGCGGCAAGCTTTGAGGCCTGTGCGTCATAAGCGCTTGCATCATCCCATGTGTTGCGCGGATTGAGGATGCGATTATCGACGCCCGGCACATCGGACGGCACATCGAAGCCGAACACGTCATCCTTGCGCATCGGCGCATTGTTGAGCGATCCGTTGAGCGCTGCCGTCAGAAGCGCCCGCGTTTCCTTGATCGGCATGCGGCGGCCTTCCCCATGCGGCCCGCCGGTCCAGCCCGTGGAAACGAGCCAGCAGCAAACATCGTGTTTGTCGATCAGCTTGCCGAGCAGCGCGCCATATTCGGAGGGATGGCGCGGCATGAACGGCGCGCCGAAACAAGTGGAGAAGGTCGCTTCCGGATCCTTGCCGAGACCTTTTTCCGTGCCGGCGACTTTCGCCGTATAGCCTGACAAAAACATGTACATGGCTTGTGCAGGAGTCAGCCTTGCGATTGGCGGCATCACGCCGAAGGCGTCGCAGGTCAGCATGATGATGTTTTTCGGATGCGTGGTGACGCCGGTAAGGCTGGCGTTCGGTATGTAGTGAATCGGATAGGCGCCGCGTGAATTTTCAGCCAGGCTCGCGTCATCTAGATCAAGCGCGCGCGTCGCCGGGTCCATCACCACGTTTTCAAGCACGGTGCCGAAGCGTTTCGTCGTTGCGTAGATTTCCGGCTCGGCGCTTTCGGAAAGCCGGATCATTTTGGCGTAGCAGCCGCCCTCGAAATTGAAGAGCCCGCTCGGTCCCCAGCCATGTTCGTCATCGCCGATGAGCGTGCGGTTCGGATCGGCGGAAAGCGTCGTCTTGCCGGTGCCGGAAAGCCCAAAGAAAATCGCCGGGTCGTCGCTCTCGCCCACATTCACCGAACAATGCATGGGCATGATGTCCTGCTCAGGCAGGAGATAATTGAGGATCGTGAAAACCGATTTTTTCATTTCGCCGGCATAGGACGTCCCGCCGATCAGCACGATGCGCTTGACGAAATCGACAGCGATCACGGTTTTTGAACGGCAGCCGTGAATTTCAGGGTCCGCTGCGAAACCGGGCAGATCAACAACGGTAAAATCGGGCTCGCCGCCACGCTCGCTAATAGGCGGGCGCACCAGCAGGTGCTGAATGAACAGCCCATGCCAGGCGTATTCGGTAAAAACCCGCACCTTGATGCCATAGGTATTGTCGGCGCCGCCAGCGAGGTCTTGCGAAATCAAATCGCGCTCGCTGGCATAGGCGAGCATGTCTGCATGAAGCCGGTCGAACGCATCCGTGCTCATGGGCTTGTTCGCGTCCCACCAGATCTTGTGCTCGATTTCGGGGTGATGGACGATGAACTTGTCTTGCGCGGACCGGCCTGTGTGCTCGCCGGTTTTGACGACCAGCGGCCCGCCGGCGGCAATCTCGCCCTCGCCGCGTTCAACGGCCAATTCGTAAAGCGCAGCGGCCGTCAGATTGGCGTAATTGGCTGGCGCACAGTCTTCAAAGCAGCGCGCCGTACCCGGCGCAGCCGTTGCTGATAAGCTCATCAATATCCTCCCGAAAACCTCACCATGATGAGGCGCGTCAGGCGGCGTCCCCGCCGCCCTTGGCTAAGCCGCTCTTAGCCTCAAAAATCCCGCCTGACCACCTCGATGAACGGGGAAATTCGCATTTCCGCCCGTTTTGGCCCTCGCATTAACCATGCTGCATAAAATGTTATTAATCTCACTGCGCGATTCTCCAACCGGGAGAACGCGTCAGAATGGAAACCATTTTCGACCTCTTGTCGGTGACCCTTTTCGTCGCGACGGCTGGGCTGTTTCTGGTCCGGTTTCGCCATGAGGACCCGCCGCTTGCGCCGTACCTTGTCATCGCCCTCGTCTGCATTGTCGGCAACTGGCTCGGCAATAATGGCGGCGGCGTTGCTGCCGTGGCGCTGATGATGGCCGCTTCGTTCCTGACGCTGCATCTCGCCAGCCAGCCCTATCGCGACGAGCCGGAAGAAACCCGCCGCTAGGCGTCTTATTTCACTGCTGAAGAAACAGGCGTATGAAACGGCGCAATCATTACCACTTTCGCCAGTTTGACCGTGATGGACGCCAACCCGGAACATTTCCTGACAGCACATAACGACGACAGAAAGCACATCGTTGATGTGCTGATCGAAGAGCGTGCGCAAAAGCTGCTCGCTTCGCCGCTGTGGCCGCTATACCGGGCCGTGCTCTATCCGCTGCTGCTGCACGGCCCAGCCGTCAAAATGGCGGACGCCATCGCAGATTTAACCGGCCACGGCGTCATGGAGCATGTGAGCAGCCTTCTCGCTCTCAATATCGAAGTGCGCGGCCTTGAACATTTGCCGAAAAACGGCCGTGTACTGATCGCTTCGACACATCCAACCGGCATTCCCGACGGCGTCGCCATGTTCGACGCGATCAAGGAACGCCGCCCGGACATGACATTCTTCGCCAATCGCGACGCCATACGTGCATCGCCCGGCCTTGAAGGCATGATCATCCCGGTTGAATGGGTCGCAGAAAAACGCACAATGCTGCGATCGCGCGAGACGCTGGCGAGCGCCATCAAGGCGTTTCAGGACGAGCGCTGCGTCGTTCTTTTTCCCTCAGGGCGTCTCGCCTTCATGGACAAAGACAAAGCGCTTACCGAACAGGAGTGGCTCCCCTCCGTCGCGATTTTCGCGCGCAAATATGAATGCCCGGTGGTCCCGGTTCATATCGAAATGCGCAATTCCTGGCTCTATTACTGGTTCTGGAAACTCAACACGGAACTGCGCGACATCACGCTGTTCCACGAACTGCTCAACAAAAAAGGCAAGACCTACAAGATCACTTTCGGCGAGGCGATCCCCTCCGCACAGCTGAAAGGCGATCCGCCGCTAGTGGCCGACGCCCTGCGGCGGCACGCCATGGGGCTTGGCGCCGGCACCCCGGAGTGGTCGCCCGTTCCTGGAGCGCAAACAGCCTGACATACGCCCGGCATATGGCTGACACAGGGCTTATGGCTGGATCACGCGCCGGGTTCCGCCTAGAGTGCTTCAGAATTTGCGATCAGGAAGCGACGCCACGCTTAGGGGTTTCATGCGTAACAAGATTTATCTCGCCGTCCTTGCCTTTCTTGGCCTGGCGCTGAGCCTTTCTCACGGAGCGTCAGCGCAGACCGAGGCCGAACTCATTCTCAAGAAAGAGTCGCTCTACAACTCACTGTTCGTGTTGCAGGAAGGGCCTTATCGAACGCTGCGCTTCGGGCACAAGGACCGGCATTATCGCGAGTCCACCTATAATCCCGCCGACCCGACCGAACTGCCGTCGGTCTACACGCGTTATGTCACTGTCGGCGCCGCCTATACGGACAAGCTTGAAAGCGCCGCCGTCGTCGGCATGGGCGGCGGGCGCATGACCTGGTATTTGTCGCACCACATACCGGAACTAAAAGTGACGGCGATCGAACTCGACCCGGAGATTGTCAAGATCGCCGACAAGTATTTCGATGTCCGTGCCAACGAGCAGATCAATGTCGTTACCAGCGACGGCCGCAACTTCATGCGCCGCACGAAAGAAAACTACGATTTCATTATTGTCGATGCTTATCGCGGTCACTTTGTACCTTTCCACTTGCTCACGAAAGAATTTTACGAACTCCTGGAAACCCGCATGAATGAAGGCGGCGTGGTGGTGCAGAATATTGCGCCTAACACCATGCTGTTCGACCACGCCATCGCAACCATTAGCGCCGTTTTTGACAATGTCGATCTTTACAAGGCAAGCAATAATATGGTCGCCGTCGCCTATAACGGGCCGCATCGGGAAAAGGCGGAACTGCAGGAAGAGGCCCGGGCGCGCCAGGGCACATATGAATTTCGCTACGACATCGCCGACATGATCAAGGAGCGGGTGCGCACGCCGAAGTTCAGCGACGACAAGATCCTGACCGATGACTTCGCCCCGGCGAATTATCTGAAATCGGTCGAGAACCATAACCGGAAGTGGGAAAGCGAGTGACCGGCGAAGTAGGCGCGGCGGTCGAAGCGCGCAAACTCAAGATTTTTATTGGTGCGATTTATGTCAATGCTTTTGCGTTGGGCGCCATCATCATGGGCTTCGAAATGCTCGGCAGCCGCTATCTGGCGCCGTATTTCGGCGGGGATATTTTCACCTGGGGCGCACTCATTTCCACGGTGCTGATGGCGCTGATGCTCGGCGCATACGCCGGCGGGCATGTCGCCGACAAACGTCCATCGACGACGCTGCTCGGCATCATCGTCGCCGTGGCTGCAGGGTTTCTGTTTTTACTGCCGTTCATTGCGGACCCGCTGTTCGGCGCAATTATCGACGCCATTGAGAACCCCCAAACGGGCGTTCTTGTGGCTGCCTTTCTGCTCAACATCGTCCCGGTCACTGTGCTTGGTGTTTATACGCCTTTCGCCGTGCGCCTGCTGTTGCAGCACTCGAAAGGCGCAGGGCGGCTCGTCGGATCCATAAACGCAACCTCGACCTTCGGCAGCATCACCGGCACGCTCGCGACGACGTTTTTCCTGATTCCCGCCATCGGATCGCGGGACATCACCACGATCTTCGCATTCATCGTCCTCGCCTGCGCCGTTTCTCACATGTTTCTGTCGCGCCTTTGGAAAGAACAGGCTCAGTGAGACACGTCCTTCAGATTGTTCTGGCGATGGCGATTCTAGGCGCCGGCGTCAGGGCGGAAGAGAATGCAAGCGTAGAGGCATATTATCCGGAAGGTCCGCTCCGTTGGGGCGATACGCTTTACTTTGCTGAGATGCACAAGGATCGTGTCGTTTCCCTGACGAACGAAGTACCGGACACATTCTATCAACATGACGGCTGCGGGCCGACGGCGATCGCGACTTATGCGGATGGCTTTGTCGTGCTTTGCCACCTGCCTAACGAGTTGCACCAGATTTCAGCGTCAGGTGCGTTTGCAGACAAGTTTGATCGAGACGAAAGCGGCGCGGCGTTCAGGAATCCAAACGATGCATCCTCTGACGATGCAGGCGGCGTTTATTTTACGGCTTCGGGCGTCTTCTCACTCAATGCGCCGCGGGAAGGCGCACTGCTTTATCTAGCGAAAGACGGTAAGATCACGCGGCTTGCTTCAAATCTTCACTACGCCAACGGCGTTTATTTCGACGCCGCACAACAGGCTGTCTTCTTGAGCGAGCATTTTGCACAACGCGTTCTCCGGTTTCCGGTCGTTGCGCCCGGCGAGCTCGGTCCGCCGGAAGTATTCGCCAACCTGCCGGTTGCAAGTCTTGGAAAAACCGTTCCCTACGAACGAGCGGGACCCGACGGATTGGAAACCGACGCTGACGGCAATCTCTACGTCGCCTATTACGGCGCAGGCCTCGTTCTTGCTCTTTCGCCAGAAGGCGAAATGACCGGGCGTGTTGACATCAATGAAATGCTGACCACGAACGTCACGCTTTCTGCTGACGAAAACTCTCTTTTCGTCACCGGGTCGAGAATCTCATCGCGCAAGCCTTTTCCGGGCATGGTGCGAACCATGAACAATCCGCTTGCAAAGCGCGATATCGAGCGATAGAGGCGCGCCCGATCACTCGCTATGCGCCTCACAACAGCCTTCATCCTGAGGAGAAACTTTTCCTTCGCCCTTCGAGACGAGCCTTCGGATCTCCTCAGGATGAAGGAAAAGTTTCGTCTTGAAGGGCGAAGGCGTAAATGTCCACTCGGCGTTGCGTTGTTATCGCACCTACTCGGCCGGCGTCACCGTAATCGGCGCGCGGGCGAGCACGTTCTTGTTGCCGTGAATAAAGCGCAGCTCATAGTCGCCCGGCTCTTTCGGAATACGCAGATTGGCGGGACTTCCGCCTTTCGTGTATGCGTAACTGTCGTATTTCCGGTCATCCGATCCCACTTTCGAGATTGCGATATAATCGCCATTGCCCGGCGGTGGGCCTGTAAATTCCACCTTCACGACAGACCCCGCAACGGCGGTTGACGGGCCGTTCAGCGTGGCTGTCGCCGGCGTCACCGTGATCGGGCGGCGCGCGAGCACTTTCTTGTTCGCCTGCACGAAACGCAATTCATACGCGCCGGCGTCGAACGGCATGCGAATATCCGCCGGACTACCCGACTTCGTATAGTGATAGTCGTTGTACTTGTTATCAGGGGCATCGGGCGCAGTGACCGTGATCCAATCGCCGGAACCCGGCGCCGGTCCGGTAAAGTCGACATTGACGGTTTCACCGGCAACCGCCGTATCTTTCGCCGACAATGTCGCCGTCGCCGCTGTCACTGTTATTGTCTGGCGGGCGATGACTTTCTTGTTGCCTTGCACGAAACGCAACTCATAGGTCCCGGGCTCAAGCGGCATGCGGACATCCGCCGGACTGCCGGATTTTGTATAGTGATAGTCATTGTAGATATTCGGCGTGTCGTCAGGTTTCGTCACCGTAATCCAGTCGCCTGATGCAGGCTCTGGTCCGGTGAAATCCACATTCACCGTTTCACCGGCAACCGCAGTTTCAGGACCGCTGATGGTCGCGAGCGCCGCCGTAACCGTTATGGCTTTTCGCGCGAGTATCTTTTTCCCGCCCTGTACGAAACGGATTTCATAATCGCCCGCTTCGAGCGGCATGCGCAGCGAGCCAGGACTGCCTTGCTTTGTGTAGTGATAGTCGGTGAATTTATTGTCCGGCGCATCGGGCTCCACAACCGTGATCCAGTCGCCTGATCCCGCAGGCGGGCCGGTGAAATCAACAGTGATCTCTTCCCCGCTTATCACCGTATCGGGCGCCGTCAGCGTTGCTTCGGCGGGCGTTGCAGTTATGTCAACGCTCGCGAGCGTACGGATCGGCTGGCCGAGCATGTAACGGATTTCATATTCGCCCGGCTCAACCGGCATGCGCAGTTCCGCCGGATCGCCCTGACGGGTGTAGGCGTATGAGCCGAACTTGCCGTTGTCGGCGCCCTTTTCAACGATCGTGACATAGTCGCCTTGGCGGTTCGGGCCGGTCCAGTGAACCAATATGTTGGTTCCCGCCATGGCCTCGCCCGCAGGATCGGGCGTCACCGTCGCTTCGACCGGAAAGGTCAGCGCAAAGGTGACGGTCTTCCAGGAGTTTTCACGAATGACCACCGCTTCCTGATTGCCTTTAAGGCCGTCGGAAGGACGCTCAACCGAAATGTCATAGGCGCCGGGTTCGAGCACCGCGTCAAAAACGCCGGCATTTTCTTCGCGAAGAACCTCTTCGCCGCCGGGCCGGCTGGCGACAATCCATGTCAGCCCTTCCTCAATGACGAGCCCGCCTTCAAGCTCCGTCGCGCGCAGCCGCACTTTGGTTTCGGTGACGACTTCCGGCGCAGCGGCGACGGTTTCTTCAAGCGCGTCGCCAAGCTCGCCCGCATTCGAGGCGGAAACGAACGTGCCGCCGGTGTTCTCGGCTATGCAACGAAGCTGCGCCTGTTGATTTTCTTCCGTCACGTCAAAGCCGACCACATGCACGGTGAGATCTACGCCGGCCTTTTCCAGCGCAGCGGCGACTCCGCACGGATCAGGCTCACAAGTTTCGATCCCGTCGCTGACGAGAATGACCGTCGCTTTTTCTTCCGTATACTTCAGTTTATCGGCGGCGAGCTTGATCGAATCCGCCATCGGCGTTTTACCCTTGGGGTTTAGCCCTTCAACAGCGCTCGCGATGGCGCTGCGGTCGGCGCCGACGGCCGCGAGTTCTTCAATGTCAGCGCAGTCGCCCTTACGATTATGGCCGTAAGCGATGAGACCGAGGCGGCGCTCCACCGGCAAGTCTTTCAGCAAGTCGCCTAGCACACGCTTGGCGATGGTGATTTTCGCCTCGCCCTCAATCTGACCCCACATGGAGCCCGATGCATCGAGCACAAGAATAGAGTCGCCTTCCTCCGCTGCGGCGGACGGAGCGAATGCGAAAAATGCGAATATGGCGGCGAGTGCGCGCAAAACCATGGCTTCCCCCTCTATGGCGTGCGGCGCTCAGCCTAGCCGGGGTTCGGCGCATTCGGAAGGTTTTTTTCAGCCGCCGGTTGTGTGGACGTATTCACGCGGGCTGGCGATAGGTCAGCTCAAGGAAGACGTCCTCAAGATCCGATTCCACTGTGGATAAATCCTTCACGCCGACACCCGCGCCGGAGAGTTTTTCAAGAATTTCCGCGACCTGCGTCCGGCTCGGCTGATAGGGAATGGCGAGCCTTCCGTCCGGCCTCATCTCCACCTCAAATGCGCCGAGATCCGGCGTCGCCGCGATTTCTTCCGACGGCGTCACCATCAGCGTTTTGCGGTCGAGCGACGAAACGAGTTTTTCCGTGGGCTCGCAGGCGACCACCTCGCCATTGTGGATGATGGCGATTTCCTCACAAAGCTCCTGTGCTTCTTCGAGATAGTGCGTGGTCAGAACAATCGTCACGCCGTTCGCATGAAGCTCCATGACATATTCCCAGAGCTGCTTGCGCAATTCGATATCGACGCCGGCGGTCGGTTCATCGAGGATCAGAATCGGCGGCGAGTGCACCATGGCCTTCGCGACAAGCAGGCGCCTCTTCATGCCGCCGGAAAGATTGCGCACATAGGCGTCGGCCTTATCTTCGAGCCCCAAGGCTTTCAGGATTTCCATGGAGCGGCGCTTCGATTTCGGCACGCCGTAGAGCCCGGCCTGAATCTCAAGCCCTTCAAGAGGCGTGAAGAACACCTCCATGTTGATTTCCTGCGGCACGACGCCGAGGGCCGCGCGCACCTGACGCGGGTTCGCATCAAGGTCGAATCCCCAGACGGAAACATCGCCTGCGGTTTTGGTCACGAGTCCCGAAAGAATATTGATGAAGGTCGACTTGCCTGCGCCGTTCGGACCGAGCAGGCCGAAAATGGACCCGCGCTTCACGAAAATATCGATGCCCTTGAGCGCCTCTTTCGGCGGCGACTTGCCGGACGCGCGGTAAGTCTTTCTGACGCCGCGCGCGGCGATGGCGTATTCCTGATTGGGGTTGAAATCCATCTAAGCCTGTCCTTGAGAAGCGGCTTATCGCGCCGCTGGGAACATGGGTCAACCGCCGGACGCTGTCCATTTTCACAAGTTTTTGTGGGCTTTTCGACAGCCTTGCTAATGCCTCAGGCCGCATCGCCCTTGACGAGCCGCGCCGTCACCGGCAATGCAATGCGATCATTTAATCGTGAACGAAGACGTAAAACGCCATGAGCGAATCACCCCCAGCGCCAACACCAGATCCGGAAATCATTCACACGGACAAGCGACGCGTCTCCTGCAACGGTGGGGGCGGCGCGCTCGGTCATCCGATTGTGTGGTACTCGCTCGAAGACGGCGAAGCCGAATGCGGTTATTGTGACCGGAAGTTTATTTACAAGGCGGATATCAGCGAACACTAGCCTGTTCGTCGCACTTCTATTCCTGCACCCGCTCGCCGTCGCCGCCCATTTCTTTCGGCATGTTGGCGTATTTCGGCAGCCCGTCTTTCAAGCTGATCATCCGTTCGCCGTAATAAACGTGAAATGCGGGCTCGAATTCAAAGCCTTGGATATTTGACGCCAGAACATCGACGACTCCGATCTGCGGATGTTCCACGAGCACCGCGCCGCCGCAGGTTTTGCATGACTTGCGCCAGCTTTTTTCCGTGCGCTTGTACAAAGTCACATTATCGGCGCCCTTGACGAATTTCACCTGCGCTTCCGGCCAGCCGGTCGCCGCGTGCACGGGCGCGTTCAACCATGCGCGGCAATCGGTACAGTGACAATACATTTGCGCAAGCGGGGCGCCGGTCAGTTCCGCCTCGACGGCGCCGCAGGCGCATGCGGCCTTGTAGGTTTTGGCCATGGGTCTCTCCATCAAAAGAAAGAGGCACTTTACCAGACCGGCGAAAAGAGAAAATCGAAATCCGCTGAAGACCACGGGCCTAATTCAACGGAATGTCGAAATGCAGAACTCTTTCCTACGCCCCTTTGGCCCGCGCCAGACGCCAGACCTCGCGCGCTTTCGGCGGCGATGACTGCAAGATGGCGTTGCGGAAGATACGCCCCATGAACCGCATCAGGATAATGGCGAAGGCAAGCATCAGCGCCGTGGCTCCCAAAACTTCCCACAACGGCGGATCGGCGGCGGCGCGCATCATCACCGCATAGGGCGTATAAATCGGTATCCAGGTGAGCACTGACGCCACAAAGCCGTTCGGATTCTGAAACACCAGGATCATGAACGGCAGTGGCGCGAAGACCAACAGCATGACGGGGCCCATATAGGATTGCGCGTCCTGCAGCGAATTCGATACGGCGCCGATGGCGAGAAAGATCATCGCGAAAATCACATAGGCGCAGAAGAAGTAGAACAGGTAGATCAGCAACAGCGGCGATGAAAAAAGCGAGCCGATCGCCAGCGCGATGACGTTTTCCTCACCGCTCGCGCCTGCAAACGACGCCGCGAGGCCGCCCACAAGAAAGATCGCGGGCATGGTGAGGCCGACGGCCGCAATGCCGGTCAGTTTGCCCGCCATCAATTGCCCCGCCGTCACAGACGACAGAAGAATTTCAACAATCTTGTTGGAGCGTTCCTCAATCGTGTTGGTGAGCAAGAGATTGCCGACGCCGAAAATTATAACCAAAAGCATATAGGTAAGGACGGCTGGCATGGCGGTTTCGATCCGGTCCTGCATACCGAGCTGCGCTTCTTCCGCCTCGCGGTCGGGCCTGAATGCGTTAAACGGCGCCGTGATGGAGGAAACCTCGTCAAGCGCAGCTTGCGACAGCCCGAGTTCCGTAATCGCTTCGCGCTTTAACGCCGACTCCAGCGCCGTGTCGATCAAGCCCTCAAGCGCATTGTCAGTGAGGTTGCGACTCCAATATTGCGCGGCCGGCGCCTCCGGCATTGCGCCGAAGCCTTCGGGGATCAGGATCGCAGCGAACAATTTACCGACTTCCCCATCGCTGCGGCGAACGCCCGCCTGCTCAAGCAAATAAGGGCGCAGACGTTCCTCTACTTCAGAAAGCGTTGACGCCGATGCGACATCGGGTGGCAGCGCGACGCGTTCGAACTGCGCACGCGGCTTGGAGAATTCAGGTGCGTTGTCTTTCAGGAACGGCCTTGCTGCAGCTTGCGCCGCATCGAAACCGCCCGCCTCCTTGAAAGCGCGCAATCTAGCGTCGGTGACTTCATCAGGTGCAAACGGCGCCGGGATCGGGCTTTCTTCATCGGACGCAACCGCGCCGATCAGAAAATCATCACTGACAACGCCTTCGCGTGCATTGACGCGCAGATACATGTCCCAGGCGCCGAGAGATTCATGCAAATGACGCCGCTCGACCTCGCGGTCGATATCGTCCTCATAGACGCCGGTCTGATCGTAAACGACGAATGCGCGGGTGGGCTTTGTCCGTTCGATCAATCCCATGGCGGCGCTGAACGCCACAAGGCCGACGGGAAACATGACGACAAACAGCAAAAAGCCGCGCGAAAAAACATATTGCTTGTATTCGCGCCAGGCGATGAGGAATACCTGTCTCATTCCGCCGCCTCCATGCGCGGCGCCGGCGCCGCGGCTTCTTCCCCCGCAAGCGCCACGAAAATGTCGTGGAGCGTGGCGCCCGCCTGTTCGAACCGCGTGACGGGAACGCCCGCCTCCATCAAGCGGTTTAAAAAGGCCTGCGGATCGGCGCCGTCATCAAGCTCAATCTCGTAAGTCGTCTCCGCCCCGGATACGTCTTCGACCCTGATTGAAGCAACGCCCGGCAGGACTTTCAACACGGCTTCGGGCGCCGTCGTGCGCAGATGGATCCGGCTGCCGTAATCGGCGCGCGCTTCCGATAGCGTGCCCTCAAACCGTTTCTTGCCACCGGCAATGATCAGGAACCGGTCGCATAGCCTTTCGGCATGCTGCATCACATGGGTGGAGAAAATGATCGTGCGGCCCGCCGCGCGCTGATCGCGGATCAGCGTTTCAAGGGTTTGCTGGTTGATCGGATCGAGACCGGAAAACGGCTCGTCGAGGATCAACAGCTCGGGCTCGTGCGCAATTGTCGAAAGCAACTGGACCTTCTGCGCCATGCCTTTCGACAGGGCTTCGTTTTTTGAACGCGCGAACTTTTCAAGCCCGAACTGTTCCAGCAATTCGTTCGCGCGCTTCTTGGCGGCGCCCGACGACATGCCTCTCAACTGCGCGAAGTAAGCAATCGAGTCCGCCGCTTTCATTTTGCGGTAAAGGCCGCGCTCTTCCGGCAGATAGCCGATACGCCGGCGCACGGGGATCGCGGATTCAGAACCGAGCACCAGAATGCGTCCATCGCTCGGCTGCACGATGTCGAGCATCATGCGCAAGGTCGTCGTCTTGCCCGCGCCGTTCGGTCCCAAAAATCCGTAGATTTCGCCTTGCGCTACTTCGAAAGAAAGATCGTTCACCGCCGTAAAGGCGCCGTATCGCTTGGTGACGTTTTCAAGAAAAACCGGACTGGAAGACATTCACTGCTTTCGTATGTGACCCGCGCTTTTCTTGGCGCCGGGCGCGTTAAGGAACGATAAAAACTACCAGCTTCCGGTGTTTTCCATGCTCGCCCAGGGCTCGGCCGGGGCAAGGCTCTCGCCTTTTTGCAGCAATTCGATGGAAATGCCATCGGGCGAGCGCACAAACGCCATGTGCCCGTCACGCGGCGGGCGATTGATCGTCACGCCGCCGTCCATCAGTTTTTGACAAAGCGCATAAATATCATCGACGCGGTAAGCGAGATGGCCGAAATTGCGCCCGCCAGAATAGTCTTCCCGGTCCCAGTTATAGGTCAGCTCCACGAGCGGGGCCTTGTCTTCGTTTGCGCGCTCGATATCCTCCGGCGCCGCGAGGAACACCAGCGTGAACCGGCCCTTTTCATTCTCCATGCGGCTGACTTCTTTAAGGCCCAGCTTGTTGCAGTAAAAATCGAGCGACTGATCGAGATCGCGCACGCGCACCATGGTGTGAAGGTATTGCAAAACCGCTTCTCCTATTCTCTCGACCTGATGATTTCATCACGAAGATAACCGGGCCTGCGCCCATGAAAGCGGCGCATGAAAAATGCAACGATCAACAGCCAGACGATCAGCACGCCGAAGAAATAATAAAAACCCGCGAGATCGCGAATGTAATAAAGCGCAGCTTCTGGCGGCGCGTCGCGGAAGAACCGCAGCTCGCCATCTTCGATCAGAAAACGGTCAGCCACCTCGACAGGCTCCGGCAGGGCGCCCGCCTTTTCTGCGCCCCACAGTAGCATCGTCAACACGGCCAGCGTCACTGGCAGGGAAACGAAAAACGTCGCCAGCGTCGCCAGCGCGTAGCCGGGAAAGCGCGGCTCATGCACGCGCTTGTAGACCTCGCGGAATTTCTCCTCGCTCATGTCTTTGACGAAGTCGGGGTCGTGCTTTTGAAAATGCGCCCATTCGATGCCGGCGCCTTCGGCGATTTCCTCTTCGATCTTTTTGCGCCAGCGCCAGTAAAGCGCGCTGAGCGCGGCGAGAACGACAAAAACAACAACAAAAAAGCCGAGCATGAACCGATCCGACCCGAGGTGAGGAATAACCCGTGTAGCCTATTGGCGGGCGCGGCCCAAGGCGTTCGTGAGCGCATCGGCGAACCGCCCACGCTCTTCAGGCGATAAAAACGCCCCGAGGATCAAGGTTCCACCTTTTGAGGTCACCCGCACCTGGCTTTCATGGCGCACCGGCCGGTCGATGGAAACGCGCGTCCAGAAGGGTTGCAGCCGCCAGCGCGTCTCGTGCCCCGAGGGCAGGACGCGCGCCACGAGCATTTCGTCTTTTGTGACACGCACCCGCTCGCGCAGGCGCCCCTGCCGGTAGCTCAGTTTGAACGCCAGCCACACAGCGAAGATATCAAGCCCGCAAAAGCCGATCACCGGCCAGGCGCCGATGGCGTAAAAGTAAGTTCCAAAGAGGACATTGGCGCCGATCACCACCGTCATCACGGCGATAAAACCGGCATTGGGCAGCGACCGATTTGGATAAAGCACCGCGTCGAACAGCGCCGTGCCGCCGTCTTCGCCTAAAAGATCCAGGCCCGACGCCTCCGACGATCGCCCCTTTTGAGAGGGCGCAAGGGTTTCCATCTGGCGGACGCGATTCATAAAGGCCATTCTAGTCCGCCGGTTTTCCCCAGGCAACGCGACGGATATGAACTTTACGCCAGCACGGCGCGCGTTATGGTCGCGCCGCCAATCGAGAATAACCATGCCCCGCAAGATGACGCGCGCGACAGCGCACAAAATGTTCGAACGCCTGTCCGAAGCCGCGCCCGCGCCGCAGACGGAGTTGCATTACAAAAACCCGTTTACGCTGGTCGTCGCCGTTGCGTTATCGGCGCAGGCGACCGACGAGGGCGTCAACAAGGCGACGAAGACGCTGTTCGAAATTGCCGACACGCCCGAACAAATGGCGGCGCTGGGCGAGAAAAAGCTCGGAGACTACATCAAGACTATCGGGCTGTGGCGCAACAAGGCGAAAAACGTCATCGCGCTCTCACACATGCTGATCGACGAGTTCGGCGGCGTAGTGCCGCAAACGCGCGAGGAGCTGGAACGCCTGCCGGGCGTCGGCCGCAAGACGGCGAATGTGGTGATGAATGTCGCCTTCGGCCAGCCGACCATCGCCGTCGACACGCACATCTTTCGCGTCGGCAACCGCACGGGTCTCGCGCCCGGCAAGAACCCGCTGGAAGTCGAGCTCGGCCTTGAGAAGATCGTCCCTGAAGAGTTTCTGCTCCACGCCCATCACTGGCTGATCCTGCACGGGCGCTATGTCTGCAAGGCGCGCAAGCCCGAATGCTGGCGCTGCACGATTGTTGATTTGTGCGGGTTCAAGGAAAAGGTGTTGAGCGCGGACAAGCCGAAGCCTGCGAAGAAGGCCGCGAGGAAAGTAAAAACCGCGCCGAAAAAGCAAGTGGCGAGCAAGCCGAAGTTAAGGGCTGCTAAAAAACGAGTGCCAGCGAAATGAAGAAGAAGGCGCGTCAGCGGCAACATCTCGAAGAAACAGCCAAGAGATGGTTGCAAAAGAAAAACACCTCTGGAGCCACCGACCAGTGTGGCAGTTGCGACTATTTCTATCGGTTAGCAGACGGCTTCGGTGAAGATTGGGGTGTCTGCACTAATGAAAAATCTGACTTTGACGCCAACACTCGTAACGAACACGATAGTTGCGCTCACTACAAACCTTCACCTACAGGATGGAATTGGTAGTGCCCAACCTCAAAGACCGCCTCATCATCGCGCTGGACCTTCCGTCAACGGAGGAAGCAACGCTTGCAACCGACGTCATCGGCGACGCCGGTACGTTTTACAAGATTGGCTATCAGCTGATGCCCATCGGCGGACTCGATCTCGCAAGGCGGCTTTCGGATGAAGGCAAGAAAATTTTCCTCGACTTCAAGTTTCACGATATCGGCGCGACGGTCGAGCGCGGGGTCAAAAGCGTCTGCAAGTTTGGCGGCGATTTCCTGACGGTGCATGCGGAACCTGACGTTTTAAAGGGCGCCGTCGAGGGCCGGGGCGATGACGCGCGCCTTAAAATTCTCGGCGTCACGGTGCTGACGAGCCTCAATCAGGAAAGCCTTACCCGCTCCGGCATCGACATGAAAATCGAAGACCTCGTGTTGAAGCGCGCGGAATTCGCCGCTGAGGCCGGCGCTGACGGCGTTGTCGCGTCGGCAATCGAGGCCGCCGCCATCAAGGCGCGATTCGGCGATGCGCTAACCATCGTGACGCCCGGCGTCAGGCCTGCGGGCGCCAGCGCCGATGACCAGAAACGCGTGGTGACGCCCGCCTGCGCCATCGCCGCCGGCGCCGATCACCTCGTCGTCGGACGGCCGATCATCGCTGCGAAAGACCCCGCCGCCGCCGCCCGCGCCATTCAGGATGAGATTGCAGGCGCTTCCTAACTTCTGGTTCTTGCTGGAATTTTCCCGCCCGCTGGCGTAGATTACGAAAAATAAAGATGCGGGGGTCAACGCCGCGAAAACAGCGGCAAAATACCGCCACAAAGGCGGGAGGACGTCAGGGATATGGGTGATCCGATCAAGCGCATAGAGCGCCGGTCGCGCCGTGCGATTTTTCAGGCCTATCTGGAAAACGCGCGCAAGGAAAAATCGGACAAGGTTGCGGTCACCGACGGCGACGGACGCAAGCTGACACACAAGGACATCACGCGCGGATCGTTCGCGCTTGGCGGCGCGCTGGCGCGGGCGACGGCGAAGTACGAACGGGTCGGCATTCTCCTGCCCACCGGCGCGGGCGCCGTCATGGCGCTCTTTGCGCTGTTGTCGCGCGGACGCGTGCCGGCGATGCTGAATTTTACAGCCGGATCAAAGAACCTGCTTGCCGCGTGCAAGGCGGCGGAGGTGACCAAGGTCGTCACGGCGAAAAAATTCATCGAACTCGCAGGCCTTGAAAAACTGATCAGCGAACTCGAAGGCGGCGTCGAAATCATTCACCTTGAAGACGTCCGTGAACAGATAAAGCCGCAGGACAAGGCGCTGGCGCTCTTAGGCCCCACCTTTCCGACCGTTCTGGCGGCGACTCCGAACCCGGAAGACCCGGGCGTCATCCTCTTTACTTCCGGCACGGAAGGCGCGCCAAAGGGCGTTGTCCTATCTCATCGGAATATTATCGCCAATATCGAACAAATTTCGGCGCACGTGGAACTGTTGCCGACGGATATCTTCTTCAATCCGCTGCCGACATTTCACTGCTACGGCCTCACCGCCGGCGCGCTATGGCCGATCCTCAACGGTTATCCGGTGGTGTTTCACCCCTCGCCCCTGCAAACGAAAATCATCCCGAAACGGATTTTCGAAACCGGTTCGACAGTCCTGTTCGCCACCGACACGTTCCTGTCGCAATACATGCGAGCAAGCCCCGACGGCGGCATGTCGTCCCTGCGCATCGCCGTCTGCGGCGCCGAACGCGTGCGCGACGAAACCCGCCAGGCGGCGGAAAAACGCTTCGGTTTCGAGGTTCTGGAAGGTTATGGCGTCACCGAGGCCTCGCCCGTTCTCGCCGCCAACCAGCCGGGCGATATCCGCTCCGGCACGGTGGGCAAGCTCCTCCCCGCTGTTGAAACGCGACTCGAACCGGTCGAGGGCCTTGAAGGCGCCGGGCGTTTATTCGTACGCGGACCGAATGTGATGCAAGGCTATCTGTCGGCCGACAATCCGGGCGTTGTCATGCCGCTGCCCGACGGCTGGCACGACACCGGCGACATCGTTTCCATAAACGACGAAGGCTACATGTCGATCCGCGGGCGGCTGAAGCGTTTTGCAAAGATCGGCGGCGAAATGGTTTCGCTTGCGGTTGTTGAAAACTGCGCCTCCGCCGTCTGGCCGGACAATATGCACGCCGCCGCGATCATGCCGGATCCCAAGAAAGGCGAACAGGTGATCCTCGTCACCGACCGCAAGGAAGCGCCGCGCGGGCTTCTCCTCGCATGGGCGCAAAGTCACGGCGTGCCGGAAATCGCCGTGCCGAAAAAGATCGTCATGGTCGATGAAATCCCGGTTCTTGGCACGGGCAAGATCGATTATTTGAAAGTCAAAACCCTCGCCGAAGAAGGGCTGATCGCCATGGAGGCGGCAAAAGAAACGCCCGCCGAACCAATGACCGCCTTCGACAAAAAAGAGCGCAAAAAACGCGAAGCGGCGGAAAAGGCCGAAAAGAAACGCCTCGAAAAAGAAGCGAAAGCGGCCGAAAAGCAGGAAAAAACAGAACCCGGCGAACCGGCGCCGCAGGCGGATGACACGCTTAAAGCCGCGAACGACGACGCCGAGGATTTCAAGAACGCGGCGGAGTAGAAGCCGCTGTTGCAGGAACCCAATCAACCGTAACTTCGTCTGTATTATCTGAATCGAAAATTACTGACCCCTCATCCTGAGGCGCCTTTTTCGCAATCGGCAGATTGCGGAAAACCCTCGAAGGATGTGACGCAAAGCTGGTGTCCCCCGCACATCCTTGGAGGCTCACCCTTCGGGTTCGCACCTCAGGATGAGGGTTTATCCGGTTAGTCACGATGAAAGTATATATTGGACTTACTAGTGGAATGGCGTGTTACGAAACATTCCGCGCTGCCGCGGCGGCGCGCTCGGCCTCTTCATCATTGTGGATGTGATCGTCGTCATCATCATGGAGCGAGCCGAATTCGGCCGGTTTTTCAGACGATGAGGGTTTCGCCGTTTTTTCTTCGGCCACTGAAGAAGCGTCCTTTTGCTCTTCTTCGATTTCTTCCACCGACGATGCCGCTACAGGCGGCGCCAGCAACAGCCGCACCTCGTCGGCGGACAATCCTTCCGTCGCTTCCTCGATCGGCGGCGGCGAAAGCCGCGCAAAGTCCATATATTCGCGCACCAGCCGTGCCCATCCCTCGCGCGTCAGGTGAAATTCTCCGTCAGCGCCGGGGCGCGGATCGCGCGGAGCGGACGCCGCGAGTTCCATCCACGATTTCGCAGCATCTTCGCCGTCGCGGCCCGCAATCGCTTTCGCCATCAGCGAAAACGCTGCTGCGTTGGCGCCGCGCGAGACCAGCGGCTCAAGCGCGTCAATAGCTGCCTGCCAGTCTTCGGTCAGCATCGCCGCGCGCGCATCCATGAGCGCCGCCTCCTCAGCCGTGGGATTTTTCGCGGCCAGTTTTTTAAGTCGTTCGGCGCGCTTTTCTGGCGGATCGTCCTTATAAAGACGGTCATAGAACTTGATCAGCGCCGGGTGAGCGGCACCGGTGAAGGCCGTTTCAATAATGCGCGCGGCCTTGCCCTTATGGCCGTCTTCGGCGTGAAGCTCGCCCGCCAGCAACGCCGCAGGCGCAAAAGACGGCGCCAACTTCAGCGCAGTTTCAAGCTCGGAAAGCGCCTCTGCCCGATCGCTCGTTCGCAATGCGTATGCGTCCGCCGTTAACAGCGCAGCGCGGGCCCGGTCGGCCCTGTCACGCTCGATCAGATTGTTCTTGCGCGCGTTCGCCAGCGCATCGCGCGTCTCGCGCCATGCGCCGCGCTCAAGCCCCAGATCAAACACCGACTGAAACGCCCAGGCCGCGTTAGGGCGCAGACGGAACGCGCGCTCGGCATAGCCCTGCGCCGCCTGCATATCGCCCGCCGCCATCGCCTGCGCATACAGCCCTTTAAGCCCCAAAAACTCCGTTTCCGGCGCTTCCAGCATGGCCGAAAAGCTCGCTTTCGCCGTTTCCTGATCGCCGGAAATTTGCGCGGCCTGCGCCGTCAACAGCCGGGTCAGCGAAACGTCCTCAAGATGACGTCGCGCCACGCGCGCATGGTGAGCAGCGTCCTCTCCGTCGCCCACCGCCACAGCCTCGAGCCCGCGCGTCAGCGCCGCAACGCCACGCTCGCGCTTCGCCGCCGCATCTTTCGCACGGATTTTCGCCGGCAATGCAAGAATGTCCTTGATCTTGTGGGTGAGATAAATCGCGAGCAGGAACACCGCAAAGGCCCCGCCTATAATCAGGCCGGACGGCCCGTCGAAACGCATGCCGAACGCTTCGCCGGTGATGCGGCTGTCGAGACTCGCAAAATACGTCACCGCGCCCGCAAAAAAGACAACGCCCAGCAGGAATATCAGGATACGGATCATCTAATTAGCTACCTCGAACCGTTGTCATTAAAACGCGCCGCAAGCTCCGCCAGCACGGTTTCGGCTTCGCTGCAAATGCGCGCCTTTTCGGTCCAGTCTTTCATCGTCTCGCGCACTTTCGGCGACAGCCTATCCAATTCGCTTAAAGCGTAGGTTAAATCGCCCTTAATGACGGCGTGTTCGGCCCTCGAAATGACGGCGCGCGGGCTATCGCCGGCCTGTGGCGCGGCGGGCCGGACAGAAACGAGGCCCTGCGCCCGGGCGACAAGGCCAGAAACCCCGCCGCCGGCCTGCTCCCGCCCCGCCGCCGCCAAACCTTTTCGCGCCGCTGCACCGAAGCTGTCGCGCAATTCCGTCTCCGCCGGAACCCCGTCCTGGGCGTATGGCGCCAGGCGCGCCGCCGCTTCCGGCGCGAACACCGCCATGGCTGTCAGCTCATTGGCGAAAGGCGCGCCCGCATCGACCTTGCGGCGCAATGCGTTGAGCGCAAGCGTTGCTTTCAGCGTATTGGTCGCGCCCGCAATCTGATTGTTCTGAATTTTTTTAAATTCGGCGCGCATGGACGCCAGTTCTTCGGCGTGTTGCTGATCGCGCGCCGCCAGCGCGGTCTCGAAATTATCGCGCAAGCTTGCAATTTCTTCCTGAAGCGCGGCGTTGCGCTCCTGCTCCGCAGAAAATGCATTTTCAAGCCGCTCAGTTTCCGCACGCAGGGACTGCAACTCATTGGCGATCTTTTCAGGAACAACCGTTTGCTGTTCGTCCGATGGCGCTGCATTTTCCGCAGCTGCGTCCTGCTCAAGAGAAGGCGCGCCGCTATCTATTCCTGAAGAGGTGCCGGGTTGCGTCATCGTCTCGCTATCCGCCGCGCCCGGCGCAACGGTCTGTTCTTCATCCGCCGGAGCGATTTCAAAACCGGTAGTTTCATCTGCAGGCTGACTTTTTGCATTCTCCGCCGCTTCCGATTCGTGCATGCGGCGCAAGGCTTCCTTCGCGCCTTCTTCAACGGTGTTGGCGAGTTTGTTGGCGCCGGATTCCGTTACCGGCGGCAGAAAGGAATCGTTTCCAGGAGCCGCATCAGTTGGCGCTTTGAGATTGTCCGCGGGAAGGTTGCTCGTTTTCGAGGGCGACGGTTCCTGGGGCGCCGGATCAGGAGGCATTTCGGCCTGCACAGGCATGGACGCAACATCCGCAACAGGTGTTTCCTGATCCGCCGTTTCGTTCTCATCCGGCGCGGCATCCAGGGTTGCGCCGGACATGAACCGCCATGCGCCGAGCGCAATCAGCGCAACGGCCACGAAGACGAAAAACAGCATGACCCCCGGCGTCAGCGTCGTTTTGCGCGGACCGAGTTCGGCTTCAGCCCCTTCGAGGGCGTCTTCGACTTCCGGCGAAGCATCATCGAAAGCGGATGCCGGCGCTTCATCGTCTGAGACAACTTCCGCCTCGACTTCCGGCGCCGCAGTCTCACCATCTTTATCTTCCGACTTGTCGCCGTCTTGCGTCACGCCATACTCCCTGAGGCGTTTCCTACGCCCGTCTTCATATTGTAGATAGGCTCGGGCGCGCGGCGGCTCAAGCGTGCGCGCCGCCGTTTGCGGCAATCAATCGAACAAGGCTTTCCGCGCTTCGCTCCGGCGCAACGCGCCGTTCGCGCCAGTTATTGCCTGCGGCCTCCGCCACCGCATCGCTCAGACAGGCGGCGCGCATGTCCCCAAACCTTGATGCTGCATTGACTGCTTCGGCGAGCTCTACAAACAGCCGCGCCGTGCGCGGCGAAAAAAACGTGACCCATTCGGGGGGATCGTTCTTGAGCAACCGCACGACTTCATCCGGCAGCGCCTTTAAGGACGCCGCTTCATAGAGCGTCAGGCGATGCGCGCCGATTCCGGCGGCCCGCAACAACGCCACAAGGTCGCCTGCCCGATCCTCACCGGCGATGTGCAAAACGCCTTTTGCCGCCTTATCCCTTTCGGCGCCGATATGATGGGCGAGGCTCTCGACATCGCCGTCTGCAGCGTTGACATTTTTAAAACCGGCGGCTTTTGCGGCGTCGGCCGTGACTGCGCCAACGGCGAAAACGGGCAAGTCCCGCCGCGTCTCGTTCGCCGCAAAGGCGCGCACGCCATTCGCTGAGGTAAAAGCCAGCGCGCCGGCGCCCGCAAGATCGACCCGCTTTTCATGAATTCTGATTTCCATGACCTGCGCGATGATCGGATCAAGACCATGTGCGCGGCAAAGGTCAGCAAAATCCGATGCGTCCGGCTCGCTCCTTGTGACCAGCACTTTCATGATTGCTCGAGCCGTTTGAAAAATGCTTCCCCGGCCCGCTTGCGGATTTCATCTGCGGCTTCGGCGCCTGCGTTCTCCGCGGCGGCGCGATTTCTTTCCGTATACGGAAGTATTCGCTCAACGGCGTATCGCGCCATGCCATCCAGCGATAAAAGCTCGCCGCGAAAATGGATTTCGCCCGCTTCGATCAGCGCAAGGCCAGCAATCGGCGTCCGACAGGAGCCGTCGAGCCCCGCAAGAAACGCCCGCTCGATGGCAATACAGGCGGCGGTTTTTGTGCAGGTAAAGGCTGCAGCAATTTCAAGGGCTTCGGCGTCATCCTCCCGGCACTGGACGCAGATCGCGCCCTGCCCCACGGCGGGAAGCATATCATCCGGTTCAAGTATGGCCGTCGCGGCATCAGCCATACCGAGGCGGTTGAGCCCGGCGAGAGCCAGAAAGGTTGCGTCCGCGACGCCGTCTTTCAGTTTTTTGAGGCGGGTCTGTACGTTGCCGCGCAGGGTCACGGGGGCGATGTCCGGGCGGCGCGCCAGCACCTGCGCGATCCGGCGCACGGAAGCCGACCCGATCTTCGCCCCTTGCGGCAGGTCCCACGGCGAGGCCGCGATGGGGGAAATGAAAACATCGCGCGGATCCTCCCGCGGCGGGACCGCAGCAGTAACGAGGCCCGGCGGGGAGACCGCCGGCATGTCCTTCATGGAATGGACAGCGAACCGTGCGGCGCCAGACAAAAGCGCTTCCTCGATCTCCTTGGTGAATAGCCCCTTGCCGCCAATTTCTGCGAGCGAACCGGAAAGGTTTTTATCGCCGCTGGAAACAAAGTCTTTCACCGGCGCCTGCGCCGGGTTCACCCCGGCGGCCTTGGCGATCATCGCCTGCACCAGTTCCGCCTGGCGCATGGCGAGCGGCGAACGGCGGCTGGCGATGGGAAAATGGATGTTGTCCGGCACTTGTTTCGCCTGCTCGTTTCGACTTGAGAACTGACCGCGCAGCGATTATCTCGTGCGGCCCTTGCGCATGCTAGCGCTTTTGATGTCCAAGCGCTTAACGCGAGCCCGAAGGAACAGGCAAGCCGCCAGATGAGCGCATCGGACCTATATGTCCTCGGAATTGAGACCAGCTGCGACGACACTGCCGCCGCTGTAGTGCTGCGCCGCGCCGACGGCAGCCGCCGGATCCTCTCGAACGAGGTCTGGACGCAGCATGACGATCATTCGGCCTATGGCGGCGTTGTGCCGGAGATTGCCGCCCGCTCCCACGTAGAGCGACTCGACGCAACCATCGAAAAGGCGGTCGCCGCATCGGGCATCGGGTATGACCGGCTTTCCGCCGTCGCCGCCACCGCCGGACCGGGACTCGTGGGCGGGGTGATGGTGGGCCTGACCACCGCGAAAGCCATCGCTCTTGCCCATGACTTGCCGCTGATCCCCGTCAATCACTTGGAAGGGCACGCTCTGTCAGTGCGCATGACCGAACAGGCCGGCTTTCCCTATCTCCTCCTCCTCATATCCGGCGGCCATACTCAGTTGATCCGGGTTTCCGGCGTCGGCGAATATGAACGCCTCGGCACAACAATAGACGATGCTGCGGGCGAGTCGTTCGACAAGACGGCGAAGCTTTTGGGGCTGGGTTCGCCCGGCGGACCCATGGTTGAAGCCGCAGCGACCGGCGGACGGGCGGACCGGTTCGCCCTGCCCGAGCCGCTGAGGCACCGGGAGGGATGCGACTTTTCTTTTTCAGGCCTCAAGACCGCCGTGCGCGAGGCGGCGGAAAGTATTAACAACCCGACCGGACAGGATATCGCCGATATCGCCGCCTCTTTTCAGGCGGCGGCTGCGCGGCACCTCGCCCAGCGCACGGAAAAAGCGATGGCGATGATATTCGCCGCGCCCGGCGAAGGCCGGCTGGTCGCCGCCGGGGGCGTCGCCGCCAATTGCACGGTCAAAAAAATGCTGCAGCAATTGTGCGCAGCAAATTCTTGGTCGCTGATCGTGCCGCCGCCGAAATATTGTACCGATAATGGCGCGATGATCGCCTGGGCCGGGGCTGAACGCTTGGCGGCAGGCCTTATCCCGCCTCAATCTGAAGCGCTCGCCATGGCCCCAAGGGCGCGCTGGCCGCTGGCCGTCCACGAAGACGGCGGCAAGCTGGGCGGCGGCCGCAAGGGCCCCAAAGCCTGAACCGAGATGTGATTTTTGTGCAGGCTATTGCTGCTGCAAGGCCCGCAGCAATTTCAGTTTATGCTGCACTTTTTGCTGCAGCATTTTGTGCAGCAATTTCGCGGGCGATCTGCTTCAGCGTCACCTTTTCCAGTGCAGCATGGAATGCGGTTTCGGCCTCTGCCGCCACTTTCAACAGCGCCGGCTGGATATGCCCGCCCACCGGGCAGTCGCGATTGGGCGCCGCGCGATGCAGCGGGATTAGCCCCGGTTCCTCCACCGCCCGATAAACCTCAAGCAGACTGATCTTCTTCGGGCCCTTCGCCAGCATCGCGCCGCCGCCCTTGCCCAGCTGCGAGCTCGTTAAGCCCGCTTTGGCGAGTGAGCTCAGGAGCCTTCGCACCACCGCGGGATTTGTGTTGGCGCTCGCCGCAAGGGCGTCGGACGTCAGCGGCTGGCGCCGGTCGCCCGCCATCAAGGTCAGGATGTGAACGGCGACGGCGAAACGGGTCGATGCGGCCATGGCGGGCTCCGGGGTAATCAGTCGCCTCAGCTTATCCCGGATTTCTTGTAAATGTGTAGCTGACACAGTTTCAATTTGCAGGAAACGCCCGCCAGGCGCGCCCGGCAAAAGAAAAGGCCCGAAAGCCGGGGCAGGCTTTCGGGCCAGTCTAACCGCTGCGAGGTCAGGGAGGGTGCGTCCTTAAGGGGAGGGGGACGAGACCGCAGCAGTGACAAAGTAGGCGTCGTTAGGAGACAACAACGCCGCGGGTTGCGAGTTCCGCAACATTAAACAGGAGGGCGCCGAGAACGCCGGTCAGGGACACGGTGATGGCGGCTTGCACAGCAAGGTTTCTGAATGAGGTCATGGGTTCGATCTTTCTAAGTTCAATTGTTTCGTTTCTTGGTCTTGGCTGATGAGGACTGACGCCTTGGGGCTACCCCGTAGAACAAGCATCGCCGCCATCACGAGGGGGCAGATAGGACCAGATTGAAAATATGTCAATGAACATTTTGATTAATATTCATTATTTAATTATCAGAATACCTGATGAACGAAAACACCCAGTAAAATCAATAGTTTGTTATTACGTTGGCGAGAAGATCATTTTTCGCCTCACCCATTTGTGAAGCTTTCAGCGCGATAAACCGCCTTTTTCAGGCGTGTTTGCGCTTCTCGAGCGCGGCTTTTCGCGCTGCGCGCCAGGCAAAACCGTCAAGTACGAGATTGATGACCTCTTCGAGCTCCGCCGCCAGCTCCTCGTAATCGCCCTCATGAAAAACCACCGGGCTGGTAAACCGGTAAAACGCATCTTGAACAATCTTCGCGGTCCGTGTTGCGTCTTCTATGGCGAAAGAACCATCAGCGTCACCCTCAATCAGGATCTCTGAAAGCACGCGACCTTCGGCGTTTTCCCATTCGATGCCGACCTTGGGGCGGGAGCTCAACAGCTCCTGGGAAAGCTCATAGGCCTTGGGCTTGTCGTGGAACCGGTCATAGGCGAGCTTGAATTTGTGCAGGAAAAAGGCGCGGAGCTTTTGCGCCGGCGTCTGGCCGGGCCTTTCAAGCACGGCCCGGAGGCCCGCCACCTGTTCGCGCCGCAGCACCCTGACGAACATTTCAGCGATGTCGAGCTTTGACGGGAAGTAGCGGTAGAGATTGCCGGTGGACATGTTGCAGTCCTGCGCAATCTCCGACATGGTCGTTTTGCCGTAGCCGTAATGCAGAAAGCGCCGGCTTGCGGCGTCCAGAATCTGTTTTGCGGTTTCGTCGAGATTTTCAGTAGGCATCTGCGCTATATGTTTACACTGAAATCTATATAAACCGTTCAATCGTCATTCGGCAACAAACAAAGCAAAGTCCAGCTCATGAATTCGGGTCCGCCATTCACATCCGTTGGCGTCATCGGCGGCGGCGCCTGGGGAACCGCACTGGCCTCGCTCTGCGCCGGCAACAAGATCGAAACCACCATCTGGGCGCGAGAGGACGCGGTCATAAGCGCCATCAACGAACGCCATGAGAACACCGAATTCCTGCCCGGCGTTCCGTTGCCGAAGACCCTGAAAGCCTCAGAAACATTGGGTATGGCCGCTAATGCCGAGGCCATACTCTTCGTCGTGCCGGCTCAGTTCGCGCGAGGTGTTTTTGCAGAGTTGCGCGCCGCCACGGTCGGGCGGGAACTATCGGTAGCGCTCTGCTCCAAGGGCATAGAAAAGTCCTCCGGGCTCCTGATGACCGAGGTGATTTCGGCGGTCTGGCCGGAAGCGCAACCCGCCGTTCTGTCCGGTCCGAGCTTCGCCCGTGACGTCGCCATGGGCCAGCCGACGGCAGTGACGCTTGCCTGCGCCGACGAGACGCTCGGCGCCCGCTGGATGGCGACCATCGGCGCAGCGCATTTCCGGCCTTATCTTTCGGATGACCTTACGGGCGCGGAACTGGGCGGGGCGGTCAAAAACGTCCTCGCCATCGCCGCCGGGGTCGTTGACGGACGCGGCCTCGGCCAGAGCGCCCGGGCGGCGCTGATCGCCCGGGGATTTTCTGAATTTCAGCGGCTCGGCGTCGCTCTGGGCGCAAAGCGGGAGACCATGGCCGGCCTTTCCGGCCTTGGCGACCTCATCCTCACCGCGTCCTCGCCGCAATCGCGCAACATGTCGCTCGGCATCGAGCTCGGCAAAGGGCGCAGCCTTGATGATGTTCTCGGTGAGCGCAACACAGTGAGCGAAGGCGTCGCCACGGCCGACGCCATTCACGCACTCGCCAAAAAGGCGGGCGTCGAGGCGCCGATCTGCGAAGCCGTCTCCGATCTCGTCAATGGCCGCAAATCCGCCGATCAAATCATTGCCGCCCTGCTCGCGCGGCCATTCAAATCGGAAGCGTAACGATGCCTCAATTCATTCTTCTTTGCAGCGACAAGCCCGACAGTCTCTCCCTCCGGAAAGAGACCCGGCCCGCGCATCTCGAATATTTCCACAGTTATGGAAATAAGCTCATTCTGGGCGGTCCGATGCTCGATGATGCGGGCAATCCGAAAGGCTCAATGATGGTGATCGAGGCTGACGACGAAGCCGCCGCACGCGAACTCTCAGCAAACGATCCCTACGCCAAGGCGGGTCTGTTCGCCGAGGTTAGGATCATCCCGTTCAATGCGGTGATCATCAATCCGCCGGACGGCGCCTAAGTTCTGAATTCAGCCGCGGCGTTTGTAGGATCGGCAGCTCGCCTCATAGGGACGGGCCGAAAGCCGTGCGTTCCAGCCGGCGGTCCAGGCGTCGCCGCCGTCAACGCCGCCACGGGCGCGGCACTGCTGAAAACCGGTGCGGTATTCGGGCGAGATCACATCGACCTTGCCGGCGAGCTGGAAAGCGGCGTCATAGCATTCGCAGATAAGATCCTGCCCGGAAACCGCGGTCAGGGTGGGCGTCATGTCGGAACCGGAATAGTTCACGTCCGTGCCGGGATTTGCGGCCCCGCCGCCGCTGCCGGTGAAGCTCGTATTCATCACCGCAAAAAGCGCGACGCCCAGCACCACCAGCGCCAGCACGCCCCCGAAAATGGCTTCAATATTACGCATCTCTACCCCTCATCTCGCCGCCCCGGGCCGCGGATAACGCCCCGGCCAAGCCCGCATCATAGCCCGAAGCGGGCGCTTAACAAAGGGTTAATCCGCATAGCGAGCGCCCGCCGGGGGCTTACTTGAGCCCCATATTCCGCCGCGCCAGCAGCTTGAGCCGCAGGGCGTTGAGGCGGATAAAGCCCTCGGCGTCCTTCTGGTCGTACACCGCGTCTTCTTCGAAGGTCACATGGGCCTGCGAATAGATCGTGTTCGGCGAGGACCGCCCGACTACATTCGCCGAGCCCTTGTAGAGTTTCACCCGCACGGTTCCCGAAACATGCTCCTGGCTCTTGTCGATCGCCGCCTGCAGCATGTCGCGCTCGGGCGCGAACCAGAAACCGTTATAAATCAGCTCCGCATAGCGCGGCATTAACTCGTCTTTCAGATGCCCCGCGCCGCGATCGAGGGTGATCTGTTCGATGCCGCGATGGGCCGCAAGCAAAATTGTGCCGCCCGGCGTTTCGTAAATTCCGCGCGACTTCATGCCGACGAAACGATTCTCAACAAGATCGAGCCGGCCGACGCCGTGCCTGCGGCCATAGTCATTGAGTTTCGTCAGCAGCGACGCCGGAGAGAGTTTTTCGCCATTGATGGAAACGGCGTCGCCGCGCTCGAAACCGATCTCAATGGCTTCCGGCTGATCGGGCGCCGCTTCGGGATCGACCGTACGCTGATAAACATAGTCGGGCGCTTCTTCGGCCGGGTCTTCGAGCACCTTCCCCTCTGACGAGGTATGCAAGAGATTTGCGTCGACTGAAAACGGCGCCTCGCCGCGCTTATCTTTCGGAATTTCGATCTGATACTGCTCGGCGAAGGCGATGAGCTTTTCGCGTGAGTTCAGGTTCCACTCCCGCCACGGTGCGATGACGCGAATATCGGGATTAAGCGCGTAGGCGTTCAACTCAAACCGCACCTGGTCGTTGCCCTTCCCGGTGGCGCCATGGGCGACGGCGTCCGCGCCGGTTTCCGCCGCGATCTCCACCAGCCGCTTGGCGATCAGCGGGCGCGCGATGGACGTACCAAGGAGATAGAGCCCTTCGTAAACGGCGTTCGCCCGGAACATCGGGAATACGAAATCGCGGACGAACTCCTCGCGCAGATCCTCGATATAGATCTGGTCGGGCTTGATGCCGGCCCGCTCCGCCTTGCGCCGTGCCGGTTCGAGTTCCTCGCCCTGCCCCAGATCGGCGGTGAAGGTGACGACCTCGCAGCCATATTCCACCTGCAGCCATTTCAGGATCACGGACGTATCAAGCCCGCCCGAATAGGCGAGAACGACTTTGTTGACCTTTTGTGCGGACGCCATTTTTCAAACCCTATCATTTCGTCGCGGCCTATAGCGCGGGCGCGGAAAAAACGCCAGTACTCATACGGGCAAAGGCGGGCCCTTTTTAGGAGCCCGCCCTTGCCTTGACGCAACATTGATCTGTTTACGGATTACCCGCGCACGAAAATCTTGCGGCCGTCAATGTAAATAAAATTCATCCGCGCCCGGCGATCCCACTGCAGTGCATAACGGATATTCGGCGCGCGCCAGGCGTGACCGCGGCCGCGGCGGTTTTCGTAGCGCGCCGCCTGACGCAGTTCGCGCCTGTCGGGCTGGTAATAAAACGCGCGCGTCGGACAGATGGTCACCGCGCGGTCGCGCCGGTTTTCGCGGCGATCAATCCGGTCCTCGATGCGGTCGCGGCGGCCGTAATTGACGCGGGCATCACGGCGGTCTTCAATGCGATCAAATCTGTCCTCCACAAGATCCGGACAGGCCCGGGGGTTAAGCTTCCATTCACCAGCAAACGCCGGCGCGCTCATCAACACGAAACCCGCGCCCAAAACGCTAAACGCTACTTTTTTCAACATGCCGTTCTCCATGGCTCAATCGAGACAGCCGACCCCAAGCCCTGTTGTCTCTGTGAAGTAAAACGGACGGCGGGTTCGCGCCCGTCTCGGCGGGCGGAGGTCTTTTCGCGGTCTTTTTGCGGCTGAAAAAAGGCGGGTCAGTCCGCCTTCAAAAACTTGCGCCGGAGCCGCGTCACGCGCTTGTCGACGGACCGCCGGAGCCGCGCCAGTCCGCCTTTTGTGCGTTTCGGTTGTTCGGGGTCATCCACATGGCGGCCGTCGCCGATATGGCGCACGGCGGGGACTTCCAGATTGGCGTTCTGAAATCCGGCCTGTTTGAACGCATAGCTGATATCCGCTTCGCCGCCGATCGGCGCAAACGGCGCCAGTTTTCGATAATCGGCCATGCGGCGCAGCCCGGGATTGAACGAATAGCTGAAATATTCTGGATGCAGCGACGGGTCGTGGAGAAAATATTTTACGCCCTCAACTTCGCGAACAGGGCTGTTGCGCACCAGCTTGTTGATTTCATCGCGTGCGCGCAACCCGACCATGGCGGCGTTTGGATGCGCGTGAAGAACCTTGAATGACTCTGCAAGAAAGCCTTTTCGGAAGAACAGCCAGTCATCTTCGCAATGAAAAACGTATGGCGTTTCGATAAGAGCATAAGCCCGGTCGATGGACGCGATCTGCCCGCACTGGCGTTCATTGATCAACAACTCGACAGGCAATGGCGCTTCGCGCGCGACCTCCTCAGCGCCAAGCGTCGCAGAATCCTCGATCAACACCGATTTCTCTGGCGGCCAGTCCAGATGCGCATAAAGGCTCTCCATTGTCTCACGCAGCAAATCGAACCGCCCGCAAGACGTGATCACGATGGAATAGCGCTCGTTCATTGGCTCACTCGCCTGCCATTTCTCCTGCCGATTGCGGTAGAAATGGTTTTTCCCGCGATATCAACCGCCGCTCCAAAGTGAGCCGGTAAACGATTGCGCTGCTACGCTTGTCGCGTTACACTCCGCATGAAGACGGGGGTCTCAAAAAGAGGGGAGATGCGATGATGCGTATTCTTCAACACACCCTTGTTGCGCTGGCCGCAACGATCATGGCGATCGCGTCTGCAAGCGCCGCGGAAACAACCCACAACAATATCAAAACTATCAAAGTCGCCGACTTTATCGGGACCGTGAAAATCGAAACAGCCGCGCGCGGCAGCGTCAGGCTCAACACCGAAACAGGCGCAAACCCCGACTATCCGGTGCGTATCGATGCCGCGAACGGGGTTCTCACCATCCGCAGCGACGTCAATCCCGACAAAACGCGCTGGTGGGATGATGTCGACTGGCGCCGACATGAGGAAAACGCCTTTGTCGAGTTCCTGAAAGATTATCCGACATTGACGCTGACCATACCGGCGGGTGCGGCGCTTTCCTTTGACAGCGCCGTCGTAAACCTTTCCGCGGACAACACCAACGGCGCGCTATCCGTGCGCCGGGGTCATGTTGATGGTTTCATCGGCGATATTGCCAGCGGCGATATCGGCATTGATGGATCGGGCGATCTCAGAACCGGCGTCATCGCCGGCGCGCTCAAGATTTCGATCCACGGGTCCGGTGACTTTGATGCGGTGACCGCTGATAGCCTCGACGCCAGCATTCACGGCTCGGGTGATATCAAGATCGGCGACATTCGCGGCGAGGCATCCATGGGCATTCAGGGCTCCGGCGATATTTCTCTAGGCGAAATTAACGGGCCGCTGATCGCCACCATTCAGGGCTCGGGCGATATCGACACCGGCAAGGTCCTGGGCGGCGGCGCCGTTTCCATCCACGGCTCGGGCGATATCTCGCTTGCCAGCATCAATGGTGAAACGTCAGCGCGCATTCATGGATCCGGCGACATCGACATTCGTGGCGGGCGCGCCGAAAACCTGAAAGTGCAGATCTTCGGCTCAGGCGGGTTCGAATTTGACGGACTCGCAACGAATCCTGACGTTCAGGCCAATCGCTCCGGCGATATTCGCATCAGCCGCCATGAAGGAACCGTGCGCGCCCGCGGCGACGGCGATATCCGCATCAGCGGCGTTGAATACGGTGACGACGACTGAGTTAGAAAGGGGCGGTCAGGCGGCCGCCCCGTCAACTTCCTCAAACGTCACCCACCCGCCTTTATCGGGATCGTAAAGCTTGCACTGGCGCGTTACATTGAGGTGATAACGCGGCGTCCATGGGCGCGTGAGTTTTCGCTCATTGGCCTCAGCGACCACTTTCTGCGCATCCTTCACAGAGTGCAGATCAATGTGCACATTCAGATGATGCGCCTGATGCTGCATGATCCGTAGAAAGACGATATCGAGCCATTCGGGGAAAGTCACATGCACGGTTCCGGCAATCATGTCGTCATGGTTGCTGGGTTTGCCGTCCGGCAGTTTCCATTTCGCATCCGGCGCCGTGTGCTGGAAGATCGACAGAAACGTGATGTGCGTCGTCCAGAAGAATACCGGCAGAAAAAGCCCGAACAGGAATGCGTTAACGGCGTGATAACCGAACGGCTGGCCGGCATGCGCAGTCACGGACACCCAGAAACAAAAGCCGAGAGTCGCCGCGATCCACGTATACATGATTAGCGTATCGCGCAGGTCCCGCCGCGTCATTTTGCGGGTCTTGTCGAGAAACGGCAGCAATATGCGCGGCAGATGAATGTCGAAGAAATACCAGAAATGCTGACCGATGAGCGACCTGTAAAACCTGTAACGCGCGCGTTTCCATGCGGGCAGGGCGCGATACTGGTCCGGCGTCAATGGCGGAAACGCATTGTCCTTGCCGATCTGCGCCACATAGCGGTGATGCACGAAATTATGGTGATGGATCCATAAGGAATAGGGGTGCAGCGACGGCAGAAACAAAACGAGCCCGAACCATTCGTTCAACGCCTTGCTGCGCGACAGGGAGTTGTGCCCGGCATCGTGGCCCGTAACCACAAGTTGACCGATCTGGAACGACAGGATGATGCAGACGAGAATCTTGAGCGCGACATTTTCAAGCGCGACGCCAAGCGCCAGTACCAGCACATAGGCGACGAAAAGCGCGGCGCCGGTGATGACCGTGCGCGCCGTATGATCGCCCGTGCGGCCCTTCAACTCTTTCAGAAGGGCCTTCAATTCCGCGTCGGCGATGGTCATCGCGCGGCGCTCCTCATCCCTGAAACCGGGGCCGCGTTTTTCGCCCCTTTATGGAGCCACGTTACAGGCTACAAGAAAGGCCTAGCAAATATGTACGCCGGAAGCGTTAACGCGTTATTCCGGTAGATCGAACAGCTTGATCGCTGCCGAAGTCATGGCCTCAACACCCATCTTGATTGAAGGCTCAGGCTCAATCTTGAAGAAAGGCGAATGATGCGAGGGCGCGTCATCGACCTTTTCAGCCGGCGTGCCGCCAACGTTAAAGTAAACGCCTTTGACGCCGGTGTCGGGGGTGACGAAATAGGCGAAGTCTTCTGCGCCCATGCCTTCGCGGGGTTCCTCCCACAACACGTCATCGCCGAATGTATCGGTGAAGACGGCGCGCACGATTTCCGCGGTTTCGCGATCATTGATAGTCGGCGGCGTCGTTTCCGTCTTTGAACGGATCACTTCCGGCATCAGCTTTTTCGGCACGCCCATGGAGATCGCGACGCCCTCCGCCACGCGGTCGATGGAATCGAGCAGCTTTTCACGCACTTCAGGATTGTTCGAGCGCACGGTGAGCTGCATCTCGACCCTGTCGCCGATAATGTTGTGTTTTGTGCCACCATGAATGGCGCCGACGGTGATGACGCCCGCTTCCTGCGGCGCGATGGTGCGCGAGACGACCGACTGCAGCGATACGACGATCTGCGAGGCGACCAGCACCGGATCGACCCCCTTGTGCGGCGACGCGCCGTGAGCGCCGACGCCGTGCACGATGATATCGACGCTGTCGGAACTTGACGCACGGATACCGAGCGGCGCCTCAAGCTTACCGGTCGGGATCGACGCCGAGACATGCAGCGCCAGCGCGTAATCGGGTTTCGGAAAACGCTTGTAGAGGCCGTCTTCAAGCATTTTTCTGGCGCCGGAAATGCGCTCCTCCGCCGGCTGGCCGATCAGCACCAGCGTTCCAGACCACTGATCCTTACGCGCCGCCATCTGCCGCGCCGTGCCGATCAGCGTCGTGATGTGCATATCGTGACCGCAGGCGTGCATCACCGGTTTGACGATCCCGTCTATGTCTTCTTGCGTCGCCGTCGAAGCGTAGGAAAGTCCTGAGTCTTCTTTCACCGGCAGGCCGTCCATATCGGCGCGGATCATCACCGTGGGCCCGTCGCCGTTTTCCATCACCGCGACAATGCCCGTCCCACCGACGCCTTCGGTCACGTCATAGCCCAGCGCGCGAATTTCCGCCGCCAGTCTTTCAGCTGTCTTGAACTCGCGATGGGAAAGCTCCGGGTTCTGATGAAAGTGCGTGAACAGCGCTTCGAGATTTTCATCGTAATCCGCCGCGATGGACGCGCGCAGGTCCGACTGCGCGAGGGCGGGCGCGGTTGCAAGTAACGCCGCGCCAAGCATTATTGATGTGATTTTTTTCATTTTCATCTCCCTAATTCGCGCACCCGGTTTCTTCGGCGATCCGGCTTCCGATGTCGTCAAGCCAAGCGCGGATGATGCCGGCGATAACGCACCGCTGTTCGTTATCAAGCCGCGGATCGGCCTTGAGATCGGCGGCCAGCTTTTCGATGGAATCGCTTTCAGTCATGACGCCGACGCCGCCGTCATCGGTGCTGTCGAAGCGCATCAGCGAGGCGCCATTCGCTGCATAGGCCGGCCATTCGGGCAGGCCGTCAGCCGCTGGAAGCCCGCCCTGCGCAAACGCCGCCCAGTAGGCGCCCATGGCGCGGCTCAACTCGTCGCGGGAGGCTTTCGTTTTCTTGTTGAACAGGATCTTGTCTAGGTCGCCGAAAAAGATGAAGCGGTTGAACACGAAGGGAATTTCCACCGCATGCCCGGCGCCGATGAGGTGCCCGATATCGGTGAATAGAAACCGCCCGCCCTCGTCCCAGTCGAAGCGATAGGCGTAAACCTGGTCATGTCCTGCCGCCGCCATCCTCGCCGCCGGTCCGTCTACGGAGCGTATACGCCAGATGCGGCTCGGATATTCCGCCGCCGCGTCATAAAATTCCTTGTCGCGCGACGTCAGGAACACGCCGAGGAACTTCTTCACCAAACGCGGATCGGCGATGTTAAAGAACTTCATCTCATCCCGGTTGGTTCCGGTGATGACCGGTACGGCGTTGAACGTATCCGTCGATGAAAACGCCTCGCGCATCTTGCCCGCGGGCAGCGAAACGCCGTCCTCGATCACCACCGGCAGGTCGAGGGCGAAGGCGCTGGCGGATTTGTAGGCTTCAATGATCGCTTCCGCCGGCACCGCGCGCAGGTCCGCCGCCGTTGCCGCGCCAAGCTGGCCGGCGATTTTCTTCGACGGGTTGGTAAGCGGGCTTTCGGCGCTTTCAGCGTCCTCAACCGTGACGCTGTCAAACCCGCCTGACTGCAGGATGGCGCGATGAAACAACCCTTCCGCCAATGGCGAAGCAAGCAGCGTCGCGACGTTATAGCCGCCGGCGCTTTCGCCGAAGATGGTGACGTTTTCCGGATCGCCGCCGAAGGCTTCAATATTGTCACGCACCCATCTCAGCGAGGCGATGAGATCGAGCGTTGCGAAATTCGCCGCGGCGTCTTCCGGCGTTTCGGCGTCATCGCGCAGCGCCGGATGCGAGAAATAGCCGAACGGCCCGAGGCGGTATTGCACCGGCACGATGATGACGTCTTCGTTGATGGCGAGCCTTGAGCCCTCATAGGCGCTCGCGCGCCCCCAGACGTTCGAGCCGCCGTGAATCCAGACCATGACCGGAAGCTTTTCGCCCGCGCCCGCTTTTTCCATGGCGTCGGGCGGCGCGTAGATATCGAGATAGAGGCAGTCTTCGGATCCCAGAAAAAGACCCGGTTCGATCCCCTCGCCCTCGTTCAATCGGTTCGACATCTGCGCACAGCGTTCCGCGAAGGTCGCGGCGACCCGTGCGCCCGGCCAGCTTGCCGCCGGTCTCGGCGCGCGCCAGCGAAGGTCGCCAACCGGCGGCGCTGCAAAAGGAAGTCCGCGCCAGGCATGGGCGCCGTCTTCGGTGACGATCCCGATCACTGTGCCGAGGCTGGTTTCGCGAACCGTCGCCTGATCCGGCGATGGAGGCGCGGGCGGCGCTTCTTTTTTGCCGCAAGCGGCCAGCGCCGCAGCAAACGCGATAATCAGCAGCCTCAATGTCAAGAAAACACCCCCTCGTTTTGAGAGGCGGACGTTAACGCGCCGCGGCGAAACTGACCATCCTTTGCTGCACCGGACACCACAAGGCGAGGCGCGCGCATCGGATTGAATCGCGGATCGTCATCACCGGCAGCGAGAGCAGGTCTTCACTGGCGCGGTAGCATTCCATCAACCTGTAGTTGGGAATTCGGCTTGAGAGGTGATGGATGTGGTGGAGGCCGATATTGCCTGTTATCCAGCGCAGCGGCGTGGGAAGCTTGTAGTGGGAGGAGCCAAAAACCGCCGCCTCGGCGAAATTCCATTTCGGCTTGTGCGCCCAGTAGGCGTCCTCATACTGATGCTGGACAAAAAACAGCCATGAGCCGATCCAGGCTGAAATCGTGATTACCGGCAGGATAACGGCGGCGACGGGTAGCGCGCCGAAGGCAAGGGCGAGGGCGCCGTAAACGGCAACAAGCGCAACATTGAGCGCCACAACGCTCTTCCAGATCTGCGACAGTTTCAGACCCTGATAAGTCTCAGAAAACGGCATGGCGCCCGCGAGCGGCAGGCGCTGCAGGATCAGGAAATAAACCGGCGCGCCGAGGACAATCATTATCAGCGGATGCCGGTAGAATTTGTACATGATCTTTTTCGCCGGAGAGAGCGCGCGGAATTCCTCTACCGTCAGCGTGTCGACGCCGCCAACGCCGCGACGGTCAAGGTCGCCGGAACTCGCATGATGGCGATTATGCGCATCGCGCCAGAACCCGTAGGGCGTGAAGGTCAGAACGCTGATGGCGAAACCGAGTAGCGTGTTGGCCCGCGCCGTCTCAAAGTAGCTGCCGTGCCCGCAGTCATGCTGGATCGTAAACAGCTTGACCAGCAGCCCGGCGGCCAGCGGCGCCAGTAATGCGACAATGAGCCAGAGTCCGTTCACTGCTGCGGCGAGCATTGCCGTAATCGCCGCGAGATAGAGCCCGAGGCTCAACGCCGCCTGCAAAATGCTGCGCTTCAGATCGACGCCCTGAAATTTCTTGCAGTGTTCAACAATGCGCCGGAGCATTGCAGCGCGGGGAGTTTCGGCTGAAGATGCAACGCGGTCTACTGCAGGGGCGGCGCCCGCCTCGGCACGATGGGTACTGGACATGAACGAAAAGTACTCGCTTTTGGCGGCGAAGACGTAAAGGCCGGCCGCCCGTTTCCTCACTTGTTGTTAGGACCCGCTTAACGGGTTTTGCCTCGAAAGGCCAATCGCGGGGGCGGCAAGGCCCTAGTCTTCGATCAGCACACGCTCTTGGGCGCCTGCAACATGAACGCGGAAAACGATAGCGCGCGCGCCCTCGGGGCCGCCACGCGGCGCGTGCTCAGCCCGGGGCGGGATGACATAGGCGTCGCCGGCCTTCAGTTCCCGGTCGGGCTTTCCCTCCTCCACGTGAATGGCAGAGCCTTCAATGACATAGAGGAACTCCTCGCCAGGATGGTAGTGCCGGGGCACGGCAGCGTTCGCCGGTATGACCACGTCGGAAATGATCACCTCGATCCCGTCCACGCCGCTGATCGGCGCGCGCAGCATTTCGTTGGAGCCGGGCGGCGGCCTCATGCTGTCCTCATCGCCAGAGGCTTCATGCACAACATCTTTGGAGCACCCCGCCGACAACAAAACGGCCCCCATCATGATCATCAGGCGCATATTTTTTCCCTTCCCTGCTGCAGTTTCAGACTGCAGTTTGATGGCTGTTATGGGCCCAACCTAGCGTAAGCTGCCCGCCCGCAATACTGCCGGGACACAGAGGAAAGACGCCAATGGACTGGAACACCGCCTTCACCGTCATCAATGCGGCCGTCCTACCCGGATGGGCGCTGCTGGTCTTTTTGCCGCGCAGCAACATCACCGCAGCCATCGTCCATTCCGCGCTTTATCCGGCGGTCTTGGGCGGGGTTTATGTTGCAGGGATGATCGCAGCATTCGCCTTCGGCCAGTCAAGCGGGAGCGTCGATTTCACTAGCATCGAGGGCGTGCGCGCGATTTTCACCCACCCCAACGGCGTCATCATCGGGTGGACGCATTATCTCGTGTTCGACCTCTTCGTCGGCGCGTGGATCGGCCGCGACGCGATCCGGCATCAGATCCCGCATCTCATCGTCATACCGTGCCTGATCGGGGCGTTCATGTTCGGCCCGGTGGGCCTCCTGCTTTATGTTTTGCTGCGGTTCATGCTGCGCAAAAAACTTTTGCTGCAGGAGTAATCCAAAGCCCCTAGCCTTCGCGAACAAATGTTCTCACATCGCCACCCCAATATGGCAGCGCCCGCCAGTAAATTTCATCAGGGCACTCAGACCCCGTCATTTGCGGCGTCTCGATGCGGCCGCCAAAACGGCGCAGGTCATACCCGTCAGCGACCGGCGTCAGGTAATCCCTGACGGAAAGGCCATTCGGCGAAAGCCAGAATCCGTTCTGATCCGCCGAAATATCGACGAACTGGCTTTCGTCTAAGAGATAACGCCCGGCGAGGCAGTTGCGTTCATCAGCGCTCGGCGCCTGATCAACGATCGGGCGCGGCGCTGGATCGCGTATCTCACCACGGCTGATAGCGACCGCAGCCTCAGCCCATTCGATCCAGCGGGCGTTCTCAAGATTGCCAACCATGACGATGGTAAGGCTATCCTCCGGCAACACGCGGATTGAAGCGAGATACCCCTCGCTGATGCCAAGCTGGAAGATCGTTTTGACGCTGTTTTCCTCGTCCAGCCCCCAGCCGTAAGGCGCTTGCTCGGCATCGGCGAAGTTGAATTGCTGAGAAGCGTAATCCGCCCAGACCGCAAGCGCTTCAGCATTCGCATAAAGCGACCCTGAACCCGCCAGCAACGCTGGATCGCGCCGTTCCGGCCGAAAGGCGTACGCGGGCGGCGGGCCCGGTTGATGCGGTGCGGCAAGATCGCAAGTCGGTACTGGTGAGCCAAGATCGCCAATGCAAGAAAGTTCGAGCGACGCAAAGAACGCCTCGGCGAGATAGTCAGCATAGGCCATATCCGAAGCGCGCTCGACAAGATGCGCGAGGATCACATATCCGGCGTTGCTGTATCGCTGGTTTTCGCCGGGTGGGAACAATGGCGGCCTGGCTCCGATCTGTCGGACAAGCTGTTCAAGTTCGCGCGCATCTGCGGGAACGGCGGCATAGCTGAGCTCTGCAAGGCCGGCGCGATGGCCGAGGAGATGCCGGATAGTAATGTTCTCGCTATTCGGAAAATATGGCAGCCAGTCCGCAAGCGGCGCATCAAGATCGAGCTTGCCTTCTTTCGCGAGCTGTAAAACCGCCGCGGCAGTGAAGGATTTTGTAATCGACGCTAGCCCCACAGCCGCATCCGCGGAGAATGGTCTCTGCGCGGCAAAATCTGCAAAACCCCAGACCTTATGAAATTGCGTCTCGCCATCCTTGCGAACCAGAACAACGCCGCTGAACTCGCCGCTATCGGCCAGGGCCTCAAAATAGCTTTCCAGATGCGTCGCCCAATCGGGCGCCGCCGAGACGTCGGATGTCGCTTGTTGCTGCGAGCAGGCTGAAACAAAAGCGAAAACGCCCGACAGCAAAGCAAGCGTCGTCTTAAATCCCGTCAAATTTCCCATACGCCACAATACAATCCGTCAGAGGGCCTCTTTCGCCCTATTTGAGATATTTCCCGAACCAGCCGAGGGTGCGTTCCCAGGCGAGGCTAGCAGCCGCCTCGTCATAGCGGGGCGTCGTGTCGTTATGAAAGCCGTGATTGGCGCCGTCATAGAAATGCGCCTCAAAGGTCTTGCCGTGCTCTTTCAGCGCCGCCTCATAGGCGGGCCAGCCGGCGTTCACCCGCTCATCGTTGCCGGCATAGTGCAGCATTAGCGGCGCCTTGATCTGGGGCACGTCAGCCACATCCGCCTGCCGTCCATAGAATGGCACGGAACAGGCCATATTTTCGTAGGCCACGGCGAGCGCGTTGCAGACGCCGCCGCCATAACAGAACCCGACCGCGCCGACCTTACCCGTGCTGTGTTCATGGCCCACCAGATGTTCGAACCCGGCGAAGAAATCTTCCAAGAGCTTTTCACTATCGAGCGCCCGCTGCATGGTCCGGCCGTCATCGTCATTACCCGGATAACCGCCGGCCGGCGTGAGGCCGTCAGGCCCGAGCGCCAGATGCCCGGCCTTGGCGACCCGGCGCACCACGTCCTGAACGTAAGGGTTCAAGCCACGGTTCTCGTGCACCACCAGCACCGCGCCGAACGGCCCATCGCCCTTGGGCTTCGCCATCAGGCCCTTGATGGTTCCGTGACCATCGGGGGATGAATATTCGATCCAGCCGGTTTCGATATCCGGATCGTCGGGTGAGACCTGTTCGGCAAACGCGTAATTCGGTTTCAACGCATTGAAGGCTGCGATCGCGCCCGCCGCCCCGGCGGTGAACCGCGCAGCTTTTTCCAGAAACTCGCGCTTGGTCAGGGCCCCATGCACGTAGCCGTCAAACAGATCGAGAATTTCCGGCGAGAAATCAGCGGCGGTTTTGCGTTTCATGGGGTCGCTCTTTTGTGAATGGCGAAAGAATACGGAGAAACAGAAGGTACGCGCAGATTAGTTTCCCAGGCAAACCCGGCAGCTTGGCGCTGCCTTTACTCAGTACTGTCAATCGTCAGAATGAATATTTAACGAAAAATTTATTGTTGCAATTTCAATCAGCCGAAGCTATTTCTTGTGCGACGCAACATAAATATCCAAAAGTCAATGAGGAAATGCTCGGACCATTCTTAACCTCTTGATACGGAGACAGAAATGACCCGACTAATTTTTTCGCAACTACAGCAATTCCATTATTTTCCAGACGGTGTTTGTTCGCACGGAATTACTCTGGGTGGGCTCCCAAACTGGCTTTGCAGGACAGTTCGCAGACATTTTGCAGACAATCGGTCCTGCAGCGACAAAAGCGCCGCGCGCTGAATGAGGCAACCCAAACGCAAGGCAAAGTCCGCAAACCAGTGAAGGGCGTGAGGCCCTCGATACTCAACATCGCACCAAGCTGCTATTTCAAAGTACTCGAATAAACATGCCGAAATCCCGCATGTTTTTTGTAAATTTGACTGTCCTCACCGGCTCTATCCCTGCCCCAGCAAATCCATCACCGAGAAGATGTCCTTATCCCCTCGCCCGCACATGTTGAGCAGCAATATCTGGTCGCGGTCCATTTCAGCGGCCTTGTCGATGGCGCGGGCGAGCGCGTGTGAAGGCTCCAGCGCCGGGATGATGCCTTCGAGGCTGGCGCAGAGCTGAAACATTTCCAGCGCTTCAGTATCCGTGGCGGATACATATTTGACCCGGCCGGTTTCATGGAGCCAGGCGTGCTCCGGCCCGATGCCGGGATAGTCGAGCCCCGCCGAGATCGAGTGGGCGTCCCTGATCTGGCCGTCTTGCGTCTGCAGCAGATATGTCCGGTTGCCGTGGAGGACACCGGGGCGGCCGCCGGTGAGCGACGCCGCGTGTTTGTCGGTGTCAACGCCGTGGCCTGCCGCCTCGACCCCGATGATCTCCACGTCCTTGTCATCAAGAAACGGATGGAACAGCCCGATGGCGTTCGAGCCGCCGCCGATGCAGGCCATGATCACGTCGGGGAGGCGCCCCTCCGCCTCCATCATCTGTTCCTTTGCTTCCTTGCCGATCACCGACTGGAAGTCGCGCACCAACTCCGGATAGGGATGCGGCCCCGCGGCCGTACCGATGATGTAAAAGGTTGAGTCCACATTCGTGACCCAGTCGCGCAGCGCCTCGTTCATGGCGTCTTTCAGCGTGGCCGTACCGGACGTCACCGGCACTACTTCGGCGCCCAACAGCTTCATGCGGAACACATTGGGCTTTTGCCGCTCCACGTCTGTCGCGCCCATATACACCACGCAAGGAAGGCCGAAGCGGGCGCAGACGGTGGCCGTCGCCACGCCATGCTGGCCGGCGCCGGTCTCGGCGATGATCCGGGTCTTGCCCATGCGGCGGGCGAGCAGGATCTGGCCCATGCAATTGTTAATCTTGTGTGCGCCGGTGTGATTCAGCTCGTCCCGCTTGAAATAGATTTTAGCGCCCTTGTTCGCCCCGGCCCTACAGCGGACATATTCGGTCAGGCGTTCAGCGAAGTAGAGCGGCGACGGCCGGCCGACATAGTGCTCCAGGTAGTACTCAAGCTCGGTCTGGAAACTGGAGTCATCCTTGGCCGCGCGGTATTCCTTTTCCAGCGCCAGCACGAGCGGCATCAGCGTCTCGGCCACGAACCTGCCGCCAAAAATGCCGAAGCGGCCTTCGGCGTCGGGTCCGGTTCTGTAGGAGTTCGGTTGGGTCACGGGTTCGCCATTACCTTCTGGCGAGCGCAAGGAACGCGCTCATTACGCGCCCCTCTTAATGGCAACGCATTTGTTATTCCACCGCCGGCGCGGCCTTGGGGTAGCGCACAGAGAGGTCGATCCGCGCAATCGCCTGCCAGTCGCTTGGGTGAACCAGCCAGATCACGCCGGAGGGGACTTCATTTTCGCCTTTGCGCGCTGTCGCGCCATAGAGCGGCGCAATGTTGGAATGGCTGGAAAGAATAATGTTGGTTCCGGGGTTCTTCGCCAGTTCCGCCGCGACTTGCGCCTTCATGGCCTCAACGTCAGCCGGTTTGGTGCTGACTTGCGAGCGGTGAGACTCCACCGGCGCGCCGCCAGCCGCGAGCCCCGCCGTATCCCATGACCGGCACATGGGGCTGGTATAGGCCTTCAACACGGGCACGGCGTTCTGTTTCAGGATCTCACCCAAGGCGCGCGCCTGAAAGAACCCTTCCGCATCGAGCCCGCGACCGGGCGCCAGCGTGCAGCCCGCCGACAAGCCAACGGCGCCAAGCTGATCGCCCGGAGAGTTGGCGTGACGCATAACCAACACATAACCACCGCGTTTGACCGCCTCAAATGCCACCGAAGACGCGGCTTCATTGACGCGCGGCGCCTGCGCCGAGGCGCAGCTCGCCAAGAATGCTGCAGCCAATGCTGCACAAAAAACCCGCACCATAAAATTTCCCTCTGTATTATTTTTTCGCCGCAGCGATGAAAGCATTGATGAGATCGATGTCCTTCGCACCGGGCGCCGTTTCAACGCCGGAGGATACATCAACGCCGAGGAAAGCGGCATGCTCAGACTTGCCCGAAATCGCCTGCGCGACGTTCTCCGGGTTGAGCCCCCCGGCCACAAGGAACGACGTTTCGCCGTTATAAGCAGCAAGCACCGACCAGTCGAAGGAAACGCCGTTGCCGCCGGGCAAGCCGGCGCCAGGCGGGGGTTTCGCATCGAACAGAATGATGTCTGCGGCGCCTTCGAAGTCCTTTGCGGCCGCAACATCCTCCGGCCCTGTGACCGGAATGGCCTTGATCACCTCGACGCCAAACTCGAGCCCCAACTCCTTGCAGCGCTCTGCATTTTCATGGCCGTGAAACTGGAAATGGGTGAGCAGCGGCGCAGCCTCTGAGAGCTCCTTCTCCCCGGCGTCGACAAACAGCCCGACGATCCTTGGCATGGCGAGGCCTTCATCGAACGAGGCTTGTTTGAGATCGAGAATAATCTCTTCGGCCCGCTCAGGAGTCACAAAGCGCGGGCTTTTTCTGAAGAATACGAAACCAAGGAAATCGGCGCCGGCGCGGGCGGCGGCGATCGCCGTTTCCGCATCCTTAACGCCGCAGATCTTGACGAGGGGAGTGCTCATTTCCGTTTGGTCACAGCGACGTCGCTTCAAGTTTCGGCGGCGCGCCCTCGTCTTCCCTCGGCGCGTCTTCCTTCTGGGCGGCCTCAGCGCGCGCCGTCATCGTGGCGAGTTCTTTCCTGACAGCATTCAACTCTCGGCGGTTGTCGCGGGCCTGCGCCCGGCGTTCGGCGCCCGATAGCCACATGCCGAAGGCGCCGAGCCCGACGCCGGCGAACAACATGCCCATCAGCCAGAACCACAAGGGGAGCGCCGGCGTTGCGACGGCGGGCGCCTCCACGCTAAAAGGGTCAAGGCTGATCGCGACGGGTGCGCGGTTCGCAATAAGAAACAGCACCGCCCCTGCCAGCACAGGGATCCAGACGATGCGGTACAGCCATTTTTTCATGACGGATATTTTCGCAGAAACGCCCGCCCGGTTTCAAGCCGGGAATTAGCTGGCGCCTCTCAAATCAGCCTTTCCATCTATTCGCGCGCTTCGCCGCCCTGAAACGGCTGTGCGCCAGCGGAAAAACGCCCTTCATTATTGAGCCGATCCCGCAATTCCTTGCCCGCCTTGAAAAACGGCGCCCACTTTTCCTCGATATGCACCGCCTCGCCGCTGCGCGGATTTCTGCCGGTGCGCGCCGGACGGTGTTTTACTGAAAACGCGCCGAAGCCGCGAAGCTCCACCCGGTCGCCCCGGGCCAGCGCATCTGAGATTTCCTGAAAGACAATCGATACGATACGCTCGATATCCCGATGGAAAAGGTTTGGATTTTCGTCGGCAAGCTTTTGCACCAGTTCCGACTTGATCATATGTCGCCCCGTAATGTTTTAGCGCCCCAATACCCCTGAACCGCGGAAACGCCGGTAATTTCAAGCGGTTAACCTGTCAAAAGCTAGCTGCGGCGTCAAGGCGCTTCTCAGCTAAGTCTCGAAAAGATATGGATTTTTCATGACGCAGCGCGGCGAAGACGAAACATCCTTTGGATTTCGTACGGTGAAACCCGGCGAAAAGGCCGGGCTTGTGCGCGGCGTCTTTGACAGCGTCGCCTCACGATACGATCTGATGAACGACTTAATGTCCGCCGGCGTCCACAGGATCTGGAAGTCTGTGTTGCTCGACCGGCTGTCGCCTCGGCCCGGCGAAACGTTGATCGACGTCGCGGGCGGCACCGGCGATGTGGCCGCCGGATTCCTGAGGCGCGCTGATAATAAACCGGGCGCGGACGAGAAGCCGGCGACGGCGACCATCTGCGATATCAATTACGAGATGCTGAAAGCCGGCGAAGCGCGCGCCGGCATGGCGGATTTTCGCGATCGCCTTCGCCGTGTGACCGGCGATGCTGAACATCTTCCCTTCCCTGACAAATACGCCGACGCCAGTACGATCGCTTTCGGCATCCGGAACGTCACTGACATGGATGCGGCGCTTCGCGAAGCGTTCCGTATACTGAGGCCCGGCGGGCGATTTTTCTGCCTCGAGTTCTCTCATCCGGTTACGGAAGGTTTGCAGAAAATCTACGACGCCTATTCGTTCAACGTGATCCCGTGGCTCGGCGAGCAGTTCGCCGATGACCGGGAATCCTATCAGTATCTTGTTGAATCGATTCGCAAATTTCCCGGACAGGAAGCGTTCGCCGCACGCATCCGCGAAGCCGGATTTTCACGCGTCAAATACGAGAACCTCACCGGCGGGGTTGCCGCGATTCATTCCGGCTGGCGCATATGATCTCCGCCCTCGCCGATTACGCCCGATTGCTGCGCGCCGGATGGACGCTGATCCGCCACGATGCGCTGATCCCGCGGGAATACGCGCATATGGCCCCGGCGCCGGTCCGTGCGTTTGGCGCCGTTACGCGGATCTTTCCGAAGGGCCGGGACAAACGACCGGGAGAGAGACTGGCCGCCGCATTCGAAAAGCTCGGCCCCGCTTATGTGAAGCTCGGTCAGTTCATGGCGACGCGTCCCGACATTATCGGTTTCGAGCTCGCGAACGATCTTGGCCGCCTGCAGGACAAGATGCCGCCATTCTCAGAAGCGGAAGCGCGGCAAGAAATCGAGGCGGCGTTCGGGAAATCCGCCGACGCGCTCTTTCAAAACTTTTCGGCGCCCATCGCCGCCGCTTCTATCGCGCAGGCGCACAAGGCGGCGCTTCAGGACGGGCGCGCCGTCGCCGTCAAGGTCCTCCGTCCACGGATCGAACAAAAAGCTGCGCAGGAGTTTCGCGCTTTCGCCCGGGCGGCGCGCCATGTAGAGAGCCTTTCCGCCACGGGCCGGCGCATGGAGCCGGTGAAATTTGTCGAAACCCTGAAGGAAGCCGCCGCCATCGAACTCGATTTGCGCATGGAGGCGGGGGCGGCCTCGGAACTCGCTGAAAACCTTGCTGATGAGCCGGGCGTGCGCGTGCCTGAAGTGATTTGGCCCCTTAGCGCCCGCCGCGTTCTGACGGTCGAGTGGATCGACGGCACGCCTCTGGGCGATCTTGCCGCCCTCGACGCGCGCGGCGTCGACCGCAAGGCGCTCGCCAATCTGGTGATACGCGTATTCCTCAAACAGGCGCTGCATACTGGGTTTTTCCACGCCGACATGCATCAGGGGAACCTGATTGTCGATAATGACGGACGCCTTGCACTGGTCGATTTCGGAATCATGGGACGGCTCGACGTCAAGACGCGAAACGTCTTTGCAGAAATCATCTACGGCTTCATCACGCGCAATTATCAGCGCACGGCGGAAGTGCATTTCGACGCCGGTTATGTGGGGCCGGGTCATTCCAAAGACGCATTCGCGCAGGCGCTGCGCGCCGTCGGCGAGCCCTTGCAGGGGCGCAACGCGCATGAAGTCGATATGTCCCGCGTGCTGCAGCAACTCTTCGACGTCACCGCGCTATTCGACATGCATCTGCGGCCTGAACTTGTCCTGCTTCAACGCACCATGGTCACGGTCGAAGGCGTCGCGCGGATGCTTGATCCTGAAATCGACATGTGGGCAGCGGCGACGCCGGACGTGAAAGACTATGTGAACAACGCCATCGGCGTGAAGGCGCAGGCAGAGAAGCTCAAAACCGCAACGATGAAAGCGCTCGAAGTGGCGCCGAAACTGCCCGATTATGTCGACGCCATCGGAAAGGCCGCGCAGAAGATCAATCAGTCTGGCCTTACCTCCCCGGCCGAGAAAACCCATAGCGGCGTACGGACCGCAGTCTGGGCGCTGGGCCTTGCCGCCCTGACGCTCGCGGCGGTTCTGGCGTTTCGCTAGAAAGCCGCCTTTCGCCATTACCCTTTGTTTGCCTTAGACGCTCATAGTGGCGTGGTTAATCGCGGGAGGGCGGCAGATGTTCGGCATCAAATTTGGCGGAACCAAAAAGCAGGAAGAGGCGCAGGCGCCGGATGGCGACTTCGTCATTGCACGGCTTAATGCAAAAGTGCAGCCGATCGATCGCGGCGAATATTTCGAAGACCCGCTGATGGAAACGCTTGAAAGCGCCGGCCTCGGCGACGTCACGGGCGGCGGCACGCAAATGGCCGAGGAGCCTTACGGCATCGAGTTCTGCGACTTAGTGATTCTTGTCAAGGCGGCAAATGAGGAAACACTCGCCGTTATCATCAAACGGCTGAACGATCTTGGCGCGCCGAAAGGGTCGAAACTCATCCTTGAAACCACCGGCAAGGAAATTCCGTTCGGCGTGACGGAAGGCATCGGCGTTTTTCTGAACGGCGCGGACTTGTCCGATAATGTCTACGCCGAATGCGATATCAATCACGTGATTGAAGAGTTCGACCGACTGCTCGGCGATAAAGGCAAGTTCCGCGGTTACTGGGAAGGCTCGCGCGAAACGGCGCTTTACTGTTACGGGCGCTCATTCGAAGAGATGAGAGCAGCGCTGCAGCCGTTCATAGACTCTTACCCGCTCTGCGAGGGCGCGCGGATCGAACAGATCGCTTAGGTCCGCTTGGCCTGTCCGACGCCGAGCGCGCCGCAAACCGCAATGGGCCCGAAGACGATCCATTGCGGCAGTTGCTGCGGGCTTAATCCGAACGCCGCAATCACGAACCAGATCAGAAAGAAAAAAGCCGCCGCGAGTCCTGACGCCAGCCGCGCGCTATTCGGGTCCTTTCGCCAGAAAGCCGTGTCCGCATAGAGCGCCGCCATCCCGGCCAGCACGATGGTGATCCCGTGCCAGCAGAGATAAAGCGTCATCCGCGGCAGAGTTTCGAGATCGCTGTCGAGAAGTGGCCGGGCGATCAGCCGCCCGCCAATGAATACGTGAACCAGCGTCATCGTGACGGCCAGCATCAGCGCGATGAAAATCAGGCCTTTTTTCAATTCTCTAGCCTCCCCGCGGGCAGTGACATAAAGGCTGCAAAAGACTATCTATAGCCCTGTTATGGCGAGCGAAACAAAACGCATTCTTCTGATCATCGGCGGCGGCATCGCGGCTTACAAAAGCCTTGAGCTGATCCGCGAACTGTCGAAGCGCGGCATCAAGTCCCGCGCGATCCTGACGCGCGCCGGGGCGGAATTCATTACGCCGTTATCGGTGGCGAGTCTGACGGGTGAAAAATGTTACACGGATTTGTTCGATCTCACCGACGAAGCGGAAATGGGCCATATCGAATTGTCGCGGTCGGCGGACTTGCTGGTGGTCGCGCCGGCGACGGCCGATTTGATGGCGAAGGCGGCGAACGGTCTTGCCAACGATCTCGCTTCCACCGCTCTCCTTGCCACTGACAAGCCGGTGATGATGGCGCCCGCCATGAATGTGCGTATGTGGGAGCATGCAGCAACAAAGCGCAATCTTGAAACGGTCAAAAAAGACGGCGTGATGATCATCGGTCCCGACAAGGGCGAGATGGCCTGCGGCGAATACGGCCCCGGCCGCATGGCGGAGCCCGGGACAATCGCCGATGAGATTGAAGCCCATTTCTTGAAAGCAATCGACGGCCCGCTTTCCGGCAAGCGCGCGCTTGTCACCGCCGGACCGACGGTCGAGCCTATCGACCCCGTGCGCTACATCGCCAACCGGTCGTCCGGCAAACAGGGTTACGCCATCGCGACGGCGCTGAGAAACCTCGGCGCGGACGTGACGCTCGTCACCGGGCCGACATCGGAAAAACTGCCCGCCGGCGTTAAAACAGTGCGTGTCGATACCGCGCGCCAGATGATGGAAGCGAGCGAAGCGGCCCTTCCCGTTGATTGCGCCGTCTGCTGCGCCGCTGTCGCCGACTATCGGCCGGCGATTGAAACGACCCACAAGATCAAAAAGGAGCGCGGCGGCCTCACCGATCTTCCGCTGACGGAAAATCCGGACATCCTCAAAACCATATCGCAGATGAAAGAGGGCCGCCCGCGGCTCGTCATCGGCTTTGCGGCGGAAACAGACGACGTGCTCGGCCACGCGGAAGCAAAAATGGCGCGCAAGAAATGCGACTGGATTGTCGCCAATGACGTCTCGCCAGGCGAGCACTGCGCCATGGGCGGCGAGCGGAACACCGTTATCCTGATCACCGAAAAGGGCGACGAGACATGGCCGGAGATGTCAAAGGTCGACGTCGCCCGCGAGCTGGCGTCACGGATCGCGCAAAAATTACGCGGGCCTGCGCTCGTCAAGGCAGCGGAGTAGAACCCTATGGAAGTTGCTATCATCGTGCCGCTGATCGTATTCGCCAGCATTGTCCTGATCGTGGCGATGCCGTTCTATTTCCGCCACCGCAACCGCCGTGTGATCTATGAGGCGATCAGGATCAGCGTTGAGAAAACCGGCGAGGCGGACCCAAAACTGATCTCCGCCATCACCCATGACGCCATCGGCCCCAACGCAGACCTTCGCCGCGGCGTTCTGTTGATGGCGCTGGCTGTCGCGCTCGGGATCATCGGCCATTATGCAGGGGGAGAATTCCTCGATCTGCCCTTATGGTCCGTGGCGTTCCTACCGGGCCTTATTGGCGCTGCCTATATCGGCCTTCATTTCTTCGTGCCGCGCGAGCCGACGGTCTGAAACCCCGGATATGAGTGAGGCGTTCGACTTCCTCCACGCCATGATTGGCGAGCGCCCGATTGAGATCGCTGCGGTCATTCTCGGAATTTGCAACATCACGCTGCTGATCCGCCGGTCGATCTGGAACTATCCGTTCGGCATCGTCATGGTGATCCTCTACATGAAGATCTTCTATGACGCGAAGCTTTACGCCGATACGGTGCTGCAGGTCTTTTTCGTCATTGTACAGATTTATGGACTGATCCACTGGCTGAACCGCCGCGACGCTTCGGGCCTCGTGATCGTCCGGCGCATCACGCAGCGCCAGGCGCTCGCCTATGCCGCCATCGGCGCCGCCGGCGTTGGAATGTTCGGCACCGGTTTCGCGCGTCTTACCGATGCGGCGCTCCCCTATTGGGACTCAACGATCCTCGTTTTCAGCATCATCGCACAGATTCTGCTGGCGCGGCGGCGGCTTGAAAACTGGCTGGTCTGGGTCGGCGTGGACATTGTCGCCATCGGCGTTTACTGGGCGAAGGGACTTTACCCCACCGCCGGGCTTTACGCGGTCTTCCTCGTCCTCGCGACGCTCGGCTATTTCACCTGGCGCAGGGCGTACAAATCAGGCGAAGCGATTGAAGCATGACAACTCGAGGCTTTCTTCTTGGCAAGTTCATGCCGCCCCATCGCGGGCATCTGTTCATCTGCGACACGGCGCGGCGCATGGTGGACGAGCTGACTGTGCTGGTCTGTTCGACCGATGACGAGCCTGTCTCCGGCAAGGCGCGGTTTTTATGGATGACCGAAGCCGTGCCTTACGCGCGCGTGCTTCACCTGCACCGCGACCTGCCGCAACAGCCCGAAGACCACCCGGATTTCTGGCGAATCTGGCGCGAGGTCATTCGCGAAGCTCATCCAGAGCCCATCGACCGGGTGTTCGCGGGCGAGCCCTATGGCTTTCGCCTTGCCGAGGAATTAGGCGCGGCGGCGGTCATTATCGACCCGGACCGCGAGGCGTTCAGCGTTTCGGGGACGGCGTTCCGCAATGATCCGGCGGCGCACTGGAACGATCTCGCCGCCCCGGCGCGCAGCGGTTTTCAAAAGCGCCTGACCATTCTCGGGCCTGAAAGCACCGGCAAGTCGCGCCTCGCCGCGCATCTTGCAGATAAATTCCGGACCCGAATGATGCCGGAATATGGCCGCGCCTATGATGTTTATTACAAGCAGTCGCACTACGCGAAAGGCACGCACTGGACGGGCGACGACCTGATGGTTCTTGCCGAAACACACGCCGCCATGCGCGCGGCGCTGTCGCCGCTGGCGGGGCCGCTACTGATCGAAGACACGGACGCCATCCAGACCGCCGTCTGGGCCGAACATTTGCTGGGCGAGCCCTTGCCCGCGCTTGAGCGTTTTGCAGGCGAAGATCCGGCGGATCATTATCTGCTGCTGTCGCCCGATACCCCATGGGACGATGACGGCGTGCGTTACGCCGGGGCGCCGGAAACACGGGCATGGTTTTTCGACGCCGCGAAGGCGCGGCTCGATGCGCTGGGGCTTTCCTATGACGTCATTGCCGGCGCCGACTGGGAAAAGCGCAACGCCGATGCGGAGAAAGCGGCGGAGACGTTGCTGGCTGAGCCTGTCGCCACTGGACGCCACGGTTAAACCGTGGCGAGTCGATAGGTGATGGATCGCAAATCCTGCTTGTGATTCCCCACGCTTCAAGCGTGGGGTCCACGCTATCGTGAACAACGAGTTATCTAAAAATACTCTCCACGGTTTGCGCCGTCGTAACGACCCGACTGCATACAACATTTCTTGAAATCTGCGTCCCGATCCGCATGGGCATGGATCATTGCGACCGAGCTTTTCCATAAGCTCGATCTCGCCGCCTTTGATGGTGCGAAGTCCGCGTTTGACGTTAGTTTCTGAAGGGAAGCCCTTACGCCGTTTTGATGAGGGCTCGAAAGCAGGGCAGGTCTGTTATGTCTATGTTCTTTTTCATGACGACCTCCAATGGTTGCAAGACGCGCTCAGTATGACGCAATAGATCCCGGATCAAGTCCGGGATGACCGGATAGAGATATTTGAGGCGCGGAACCTCACCCGTATTGGGCGAGCCGACCTCAAAATTATACAACTTATGTGATGAAAATCGCGCTGAAACCCGCATTCGGTGCATAGTTATCCACCACTTCCGAGACGGCCTTATGATGCTGTTTCGAAACGGTTGAATGATCCCCGCATCATCATGCGCACGTTGCGGCCATTACGCCCGCGCACATGATAAACGGGAGAACGGGAAAGCTTTGTCGTCTTGAAAAAGTTGCACAACATTTTTGGCAAGAGTTGTACAAAAATCCGCTGTACGCCAGCAATAGAGCCGAACGCAAAAATCGCGCGATGCCGGGTTGCACAACATTCTAGTCGCAGCAATACGTATTATGCACTCGACAGACTGCAGCCGTCATTGGGGGGGGCCGACCCGCAATCCGGAACGACGTTTAGTTATAAATGAATCCCGGCCCACCCTTCGAGACACCCAGCCCCTTCATCCTGAGGGCGAGCGAAGCGAGCGTCTCGAAGGACGAGGGGCTGGGCTCCTCAGGATGAAGGGCCGGGATGACGCTGGAGGAAGGATCAGAGAAGAACCAACCGCTCTTTTAAAACTCAACACCCATCTCCAAAAGCAGCGCCGCCATCGCTTCGGGCGGCGGCGCCTCGACAACAACCGGCTCTTTGTTTTTCGAAATCGGCACGATGACGCGGCGGGCGTGCAGCATCATCGGTTGCGAGCGGTCTTCAGGCGCCAGCTCTCCATATTGCGGATCGCCGATGATCGGCGCACCGATGCTGTTGAGATGAACGCGGATCTGGTGGGTGCGCCCGGTTTTCGGCTTCGCCTCGATAAAGGCGTGGCCTTCATGCTGCGCGATGACGCGATAGGTGGTGCGCGCTTCCTGCCTGTCATCATCGCCGTCTGCGGCGATCTCGACGCGCCAGCCGGACCCGCGCGGCGTTTTTTTGAGCGGCGCATCGATCGACCCCGAAAGCTTTTCCGGGACGCCCGCCGTAATCGCCCAGTAGGTTTTTTCAACGCGGCCCTCGGCGAACAGCTTGTGCAGCTTTCGCAAGGCTTTCGGGTGGCGGCCAAGCACCAGACAGCCCGAGGTGTCGCGATCAAGACGATGGGCGAGCGCCGGCGGGCGCGGAAGGCCGAAGCGCAACCGATCGAAATGGTATTCGAGATTATCGCCCCCACCGGGCCCGGCATGCACGGGCAAACCGGCAGGCTTATCGATCACCAACATCAGCCCGTCGCGGTAGAGCAGGCGGTCTTCGAGATTAAGCGCCGTCATGCGTTGCAGATGAGATCGACGGTGGCGCGCGCGACGCTTTCGAGCGTTTCTCGCGGCTCTCCCGTGCGGGCGCGAATGGAAAGGTAATAGAGCGTGCCGGAAGCAACCTTCGCCAGCGTCGCGGCATCGATGCTCTTGCCGATTTCGCCGTCGTCCTGCGCCTTCCGGATGCGCCGACGCCAGGCGTTGTCGAGCAGGTTAAGCCCTTCAGACATAATCCTGCGTATTTCCGGATCGTCGGGAATATCCGGCGCCACGGCGCAGATCAGGAAACAGCCGAGCGGCGTCTTGATGTTGCCAAAGTACAGATCGAGCGCATGGTCGTAGATATCGTTCAACGCCTCGCGTACCGGCCGGTCCTCGGTGAAGGCGGTACTCACCTGATCGCGCATCTTGATGCGATAATGCTCGATGGCTTTGAGATAGAGACAGCGCTTGTCGCCGAACGCCGCATAAAGGCTCGGGCGATTCATGCCAGTAGCCGCCGTCACGTCATCCATGGACGTCGAGGCGAAACCCGACCGCCAGAAGACGTCGAGCGCCGCGTCGAGGGCCGTTTCCGGGTCATAGGCGCGGGGTCGTCCGGGTTTTTTCTTTTCTTTTTGTACCATAGTGTAAAAAATGATTGACCGGCTCTATTTTGTACCATATAGTACAAATATCAAGCCGTTCCCGGTAATTTCGCCGGGGTTATTTTTCTCGCCGCTCGCCTGCCTTGCGATCCGTCAGGATCACTTTGCACCAGGGCGGTAGGGAAAGCGACCTGCGTCTTTAAGGAACGGAAAAAAACAAACAGCCGGGCCCCTTTGCCCCGCGGACTGGCTGACGACCATCGCGACCGGGGCGAAAGAAAAGGAAACACCATGTGGAAGCCAATCGCGGCGGCCATCGCCGCCCTTACGAGTATATCCGCCGCCAGTGCGGCGAATTTTGACGACGAGCGGGACATCTGCGCGCAAGCAATCGCAACCGAACTCAACCGCTCGCTCGATGACAGTTACGTTCGTGTGAAAAAGGCGCGGTCCGGCCGGGTGTCGCGCGTGACGGTGCAGGTTAAATTCGCTGACCACGAAAGCGTCGTCGCAGAATGTTTCATTCGAAGCGGCGAGATTGAAAAGGTCGATCTTCAATAACGCCGTGACTTGCGTGAATGGCAGGATGCGTTCTCACCTCCCTGTGGAACGTCCCCTGCTGTTCACCGCAATTCAATCGCCGTTATTGGCGCAAAAAATCACGCAACGGTTTCAGCGATATGACGAGATCTTCATAGACGCGCCGCTTGAACGGCACGATCAGCTTCGGCGCCTCTTCAAGCTCGCCCCAGCGCCATTCATCGAATTCCTGATGATCGTCCGCCTGCAAATCAATTTCGGCGTCATTGCCTTCGAACAGCATCGCCGCCCATTTCTGGCGCTGGCCTTTCCAGTTTTTTTTCTTGTAGCCGGCGGGAAATTCATAAGCGACCCATCCGGGCGTCAGCAGGAGAAGCCGCGCCGAAGAAACGCCGGTTTCTTCTTTGAGTTCGCGAAACGCGGCGGCGGCGATGTCTTCTTCGGAGTCAACACCGCCTTGAGGAAACTGCCAGCGGTAATCGCCCGGCTCTTCGCCGAGGCCGGAAAAATCGCTAAGCCTGCGGCCGAACCAGACCTTACCGCCGCGATTGAACAAAACCACGCCGACATTCGGCCGGAAACGCCGGTAAAAATCAGATTGTCCCATTTATTCCCAGACTTCGCTGCGCGGTTTTCCCTAGCGGGATGTGCTGGCTGTTCGCAAGAGCGCGGAAGCAGGCGCCGCCGCCAATTCTTTTCCTTCAAGCGACGCCGCCCATTCGGCAATCTCGTCTATCGTTGCGGCGTAAGCATAAGTCTTACCGATTGCGGCGCCGTCGCGTTTCGCCGCCGCTTCAAGCGCAGCCAATTCGCGACGCACGGCGTTGCGGCCGCTATCGTCTGAAGCCGCTGGAATAACCCGCGTCACGCTCGCCATGGGGATGCCGACAGCGTATCCGGCCCGTTGCGCAGCGCCGGTATCATCGATATAGGCGACGCCGGCGTCTTTCAGTTTTTGCAACACCGGCGCAATTGCTTTTTCGTCAGCGGAAAATTTCGCACCCATGTAATTCGTCGCCGCGAAGTATCCGCCGAAACGCGACATCAGCCAGTCGAGCCGCTGCAGGTTTTCCTGTTCTGTCCGGCTGGAGAGCAACGCCGCAGCACCAAGCGCCTTTTGGTTTGGCCCATAGCCCTCCATTGGAAGTTCAATCAAAACTTCATGGCCAGCGCGGCGCGCTTTTTCCGTCCAGAATTCCAGGTTCTTGGCGTAAGGCGCAAAAGACAGCGAGACTTCCGGCGGCAGGTTGTCGATTGCCTGTTCGGTCACCGCGCTGTTAAGCCCGAGACCGCTAACGATGATGGAAATACGAGGGCCTTTTGGCGAAGAAGAATAGACATTCGCATAATACCGCATCGCTTTACGGCCATCCGGCGCGATGCGTGGAATTTTACCGAGCGGCGTTGATTTCAAAAGCGCCGGATCGGGATCGGGAATCGGCTGCGCCAACGCCGTCAATGACGCGGCGCGGACGGGCGCCGCGGGCTTGTTTGTACCGGGAATGGTTATGACGACTTCGCCATCTTCAAAATCGTCTTCTTCGGTAAAATGCCCCGCCTCGCCAGGATAGATGAGTTCAAGACTGTCTTCGCCTTCGTCGCCATCCGCCATAGCGACCTCAATTGCGGCGTCAGGCGTGTTGATCACCTTTGGGAGGGACGGTGTTTCAAGCCGTTCTTCGCGCGGCGCGCGCGCCACGGTTTCAACCCCGTCAAAGGGCAAAGCAATTCGGCTCGCACCCTCGCCGCTGAAAGCCGCATTAAAGAATACCGCCGAAACAAGAAGCACTGCTGCGCTCGCGGCAAACCATGCCCAGGCAAGGCGGCTTACGACGGGGAGTCTGAAACGGCGGCGGTGCATTTATGGCCTGTCAGCAACATGCGAATACGCCCGTTCGGGCATGCGTTTTCTGGCCGCAGCCTAATGAATATAGGGTTAACCAAAAGAAAACAGGACGCCGGGAAACCAGCGTCCTGTTATGATTTTCAAGCGGCTAGGCGCGCTATTGCGTGCGCGTTGCGCCGGCATCCGCCAGCGCCTGATTATAGCGCGTTGCATCAGCCAAGATCTCAAGCGCCCGCTCAAGCTGGCAGTCGATCGGCGCCTCATTATCGCCCTCGCCTTCGAAACGGCACATGAACGGTTCCACGCCGGGTTTCTCAGCACCCTCCGCTTCCGCCATTTCCGATTCCTCATCTGCTTCGGCGTCCTCAGCAGAAAGCGCGTTTGGCAGATCGCTTTCAGACCGACGGTCGGCCAGTTCGTCCTGTCCTGGATAGATAACCGGCATGGCAATATCTGGTTCGATGCCCATAGCCTGAATGGAGCGTCCCGACGGCGTAAAATATTTCGACGTCGTAAGCCGCAGCGCGCCCTGAAGGCCGTTCTGCAGCGGGATCACGGTCTGTACCGACCCTTTGCCGAAAGATTTCGTGCCGAGCAGCAGCGCACGATTGCGGTCCTGCAGGGCGCCGGCGACGATTTCAGAAGCAGACGCCGAACCGCCATTAATCAGCACAATGATTGGTTTGCCATTGAAACTGTCACCTGAAGAGCCCATCTCACGCATCGTATCGCGCGGACGGCGCCCGCGGGTTGAGACGATCTCGCCGCCATTGAGGAAAGCATCCGCCACCGCGACCGACTGATCGAGCAAGCCGCCGGGATTGGAGCGAAGATCAAGCACCAGACCTTTTGGACCGCCTGGAATGTCCTTTTCGAGATCCTTTAGAGCTTTCTTGAGACCTTCCTCCGTCTGTTCGCTAAAGGTCGAGATGCGGATATATCCGAACTGGCCCTCGCCATCGCCTTTAGAGCAGTCTTCTCTCATTTTCCGTCCAACCGGCATTGCGCCGATTGGGCAGGCGGTGACAGAACGAACCGTGACAATGTCGCGCACGAGTGTAAGGTCAAAGGGGTCTTTTTCGCGGTCGCGCACAACAGCGATATCGACTTTCGTTCCCTTCTTGCCCTTCAGCAATGAAATCGCCTCATCGAGCGACATATCATAGACGTCCTTACCGTCAATTTTGACGATCAGGTCATTGGTTTGCATGCCCGCACGCGCCGCCGGGGTATCGTCGATCGGTGATACGACTTTGACATAGCCCTCATCGGGGCCTTCATTATCCATGGTGACCTGGATACCAAGACCTGCATACGCGCCTCTCGTCTGCTCCTGCACCGTATTGAAGTCTTCAGCAGTCAGGTAATTCGAATGCGGGTCGAGCGTATCGAGCATGCCGTCGATCGCGCCTTTAATCAGGTCCGCGTCATCTGGCTCGGAAACGTAATTCTCGTGCACCTGCTCGAACACCTCGCCGAAAAGATCAAGCTGCCGGAACGTATCTGCTGAGATCGAGGCGCGCGCCAGAACAGCGCTCGACAAGATGCCGAAAACAAGCGCGCCGCCGCATGCTGCAGCCACCAGGGCGCCGCCGGAATAGCGTTTTGGTTCAGGACGGTTTTTTACGTTGGGGCTCTGTCTCATTCGTTTACACCTTTTCTCAGCCAGCTAGAGCGCCAGCCCTTCCATACTTTTACGGGAGAGCCACAACGCCGGGTTAACAGGCTCTCCGTTTTTTCGGACTTCAAGGTCCAGATTTGCGCCCCTGCCGGCCATTTCCGCCACCGGTTCGCCCGCGGTCACACGCTGGTGCTCCCTGACAAGGATCTGGCCGACGCCTATCAACAGTATATGGTAGCCTTCGCCTACGTCCAGAACGATCATATTGCCTACGGGCCGCCATTCCATGGCGAAAGCTACCCGCCCCTCAAACGGCGCAGTCACAATGCCTTGATCCCGGACTGCAAAGCGCATGCCCTCGAAAATTCCGCCTTCAGGCCGGGGTTTACCAAACTCGCCAATGACACGGCCCGCCACAGGCGGGCGGAGCGCGCCGCGCGCCTTGTCAAAGGCCATTGCGCCGACAAATGGCTGCGGCGCCTCAAGCTTAATGCTGGGCGCAGCAGGCGTTTCCGGAACCGGCGCCGCTCTTGGCGGCGGCGGCTTCAGGCGAGGCGTGATCGAATGCGCCAGCCTAGACAATCGCTCGATCATTTCCCTTAATGTGCTTGCCTGCGCGGCAATACGCGCAGTCTCACGCTGGGCCGAGGCGGCAAGTGCTTCTGCTACATCTCGCTCCGCTTCTTTCTGGGCCATCAGCTCGGCAAGTACGTCGCGGCGGGATTCCAGTTCCCTATTCGTTGCCGCGTAGCTCGCTCGGTCTTTTTCTAGCGCATCAGCAAGATCAGAGAGTTTTTGCACAGCCTCGCGGAGGCGAGCCGCGCGCGCTTCAACTTCAGGCGCCGCGTTCGACAAAAGCATCGCCGCTCGCGCGGCTTCGTTTGCATCTTCGGGCGTCACCAGTAGCGCCGGCGGGCGTGAAAGCTCAAGCGACTGCAAGGCAGCGAGTACTTCTGAAAGGTTTTCGCTTTCGTTACGCAATGCCGTTTCAGCTTCCGACTTCTCGGCTTCTAGCTCCGCTATAGATTGCTCAAGACCGGCAATCTTCCGTTCCGCTTCCTGCAGCGAATTCGCCGTTTCGATAAGGCGGTGACGCAGCGCTTCGACTTCCTTTTTCCTAGCCTGCGCCTCGTTACGAAGGCGTTTTTCTTCTTGCGCTCGCTCTTTCAGCTGGCGCTCCACTTCTTTCAGATCATCCGTGTTGACCTGCGCGAGAGCAGGGCCTGCCATATTCAAGGAGATTACAAGAGCAAGAAGAATTCGGTTCATGCGCGGTGGTATGGGTGACCAGTTAAAATTGTCATCGCCCGATAAAGCTGTTCTGCCAGCATAACCCTGACCAGCATATGCGGCCAAGTCGCGGAACCAAATGAAATTGTCTTTATTGCGCGATCTTTAATTTCCGGGCCATGTCCATCCGCGCCGCCTATCAAAAACGCAACATCTGACACATTCTGACGCCTGAGATCGCTGAGATATGAAGCGAGCGATTCGCTGGAAAGATTGTCGCCGCGCTCATCAAGTGCAATTATGGGCGCGCCTGCCGGCGCCGCTTTGAGCAAAAGCTCGCCTTCACGTTTGATGAGCGCGTCGCCGGTCAAGCCTTTAGGCGCTTCGGACTCTACTAGACTAACGCCGGCGATCCCAAGTGCGCGGCCAAGCGGCTTCATTCGTTTGAGGTAATCATCGATGAGAGCGCTTTCCGGCGCGCTCCGTTTTTTCCCGATAGCGCTGATCAGGATCCGCATTTTGACGCTTTTAAGCCTTCAATGATCAAGTATCTGTTTTCGCCGGGGCGTGAGCCGCCTCGGACCAGACCCTTTCAAGATTATAAAATGAACGCACTTCCGGCCGGAAGAGATGGACAATTACCTCCTCCGCATCAATCAGCACCCAGTCGCTAGCTGATGCGCCCTCTACTTTAGCGCGGCCGAAGCCGGCGTCCTTGAGCCGACGCAACACCTTGTCGGCCATTGCGCTCACATGACGCTGAGAGCGTCCGGATGCAACAACCATCGCGTCGGCCAAATCGGATTTGCCGGCGAGGCTAATCGTTACGACGTCTTCAGCTTTGTCGTCGTCCAGTTCCTGCAAAATGATGGAAAGTAACTTTCTGCTGCGTTCTTCGGGGGAGAGGCCGATCAGTGTCTCACCGTAACCCTGAACGCGCTCGTCCGTAGCGTTGCCTTCACGCCGGGAACCACCCGAGACGAGTTTCATTGCGACCTTGCCGGCGGTCGCAGCACCGGGCTGTGAATTCAGCGTTGTCCTCCATCTACCGCGCGGGGACGTTCCCGCGCCTGAAATATAGGGTTGTTCCAGCGGCGCTCCAACCGGGAGCCTAAAATTAACTGTTGCTCAAAAGGCACGCGGCGTACCAGCCGCGCTCATCCGTCCAATATTTTTCAAGGCGCCAGGGGGTTTGGTTAACCAAAGAACCAAATCTATCGGGCGTATATTTATGTGAGTTTTCGGTATGGAAAGTCTCACCTTCAGTGAATAGGAACACCTGATCGTCGAGCGATATTTCGGTATTTTTTACTGCACGCAAATGCATCTCAATTCGGTCTTCATCTTCATTATAAAATGACCAGTGCTCGAAGTCGTCGATATTTACTTGTGCGCCCAGCTCATCTTGCATGCGCTTGAGCAAATTGAGATTAAACGCCGCCGTTACCCCTTCACCATCATCATACGCGGCCTCAAGAACGCCCTTGTCCTTCACAAGATCGACGCCAATCAAAAATTGCGCATCCTTGCCAAGCGTTGTCGCTGCGCGATTTAAAAAAGCAACGGCCGTTCCCGGCGACATGTTGCCAATCGTCGAGCCCGGAAAATAGCCGAGCCATTGCGCCGGCTTTGGCAAAATCCCTGCCGGAAAGCACACCGGCGCATGAAAGTCCGCACATATCGCCGCCACGGGGATCGGGAGTTGTTTTGCGAGGGCTGTCGCGCTCGCAAGCAAATGTTCTTTCGAAATATCCATGGCGACATAAGCGGATGCGTCTTTTATCCCACGCGCTAGCCATTCCACTTTTTCGCTCGAGCCCGATCCATACTCAAAAATTGCCGCGCCCGCGTTGATCGATTGCGTAATTTCCTCCGCATGGCCAAGAAAAACCTGCTTTTCCGTACGCGTTGGATAGTACTCTTTAAGCGTTGTAATCCGATCAAACAGCTTCGACCCACGTTCGTCATAGAAATATTTAGGCGATAAAGATTTATTCTGCTGCGACAGTCCCTTGATGACGTCGGCGCGAAAATCACCAAGATCTGGATGCAGATCGAGAAAATAGGCGAGCGGCCCAAAAGGCGCCCGAAGGTCTTCAGGCGCCGTTTTGGCTTTAGTTGAATTTTGGATTTTTTTGTTCCTTATCGCTGTTGATGAGGTCGGATTATCCGTATCGGAAAAATAAACCCATGCTGGCGGTTCGGCGTTTGTAATTTCGGCGCCTTTTGAAGCCGGCGCCCGAAACGCAGAGAAGGCGCAGGCAGCCTCACTTTGAAGCGCGCCTTCTGCATAACCGGGACGGTTGAAAACGGCGAATGGCAAGATGTGAGCGATTTTCGTCCAGTCTTTCCAAAGATGAAAATTCTGAAGGCTATCCGCGCCCATCAACCAGACAAAATTCACGCCCGGATTGAGCTCCTTGATCCGCTCAATCGTGTCGATCGTATATCGAAGATCGTGGCGTTGCTCAAAGTCGCTGACAATAATATCAGGATGGTTGCTTGTGGCGCGCGCATGACGCAACCGCGCCTGATAAGGCGCATAATCGTTCTGATCCTTTAGCGGATTGCCGGGACTGACGAGCCACCAAACAACGTCAAGCTCCAGCCTTTCCAGCGCAGCAACGGAAATCTCTCGATGCCCTTCGTGAGCCGGGTTGAAAGATCCCCCCAACAGCCCGATGCGGCGTTCCGGTATATCGCTAGTCTTCAAAAACGACGGCCCCGAGGCGGCTACAGAAACTCGTTTCAATTGCGAGGATGCATACATAGTAGCCCAGCGCTCAAAAGCCAAATAACGCTAGGGTGACCAATCCGCGCCGGCTTCAGTCTTTTCTATCGCATGCGCCTTGCGCGCCTCTCTAGCGAGCGTCATCAATTCCCCTGTCAGCTGAGAGACGCCCGATCCGGAAACGCCGGAAATAATGGCAACCGTTTTGCCGGAAGCCGCTTGGAGCGCTTTCCTTTTCGTGTCGATTTCTTCCTCGCTCATGGCGTCGATCTTGTTGAGCGCCACGATTTCCTTTTTTCCGTCGAGACCATTTCCGTAAGCTACAAGCTCATTGCGAACGGTTTCATAATCGGCGGCGGCGTCATCAGCCGTACCGTCCACAAGATGCAACAGCGCGGCGCAACGCTCCACATGACCGAGAAACCTGTCCCCGATCCCGGCGCCTTCATGCGCGCCCTCGATCAGACCGGGGATGTCAGCCAGCACGAAACTTTGCCCTTCGCCAACACGCACAACGCCAAGGTTCGGGTGCAACGTTGTAAACGGATAGTCGGCGATTTTCGGTTTTGCGGCGGAAACCGCCGCCAGGAATGTCGACTTGCCTGCATTTGGAAGGCCGACAAGCCCGATATCTGCAATCAGTTTTAGTCGCAGCCAGATGGTGCGTTGCTCGCCAGGCTGGCCGGGGTTGGCGCGGCGCGGCGACTGGTTAGTCGAAGACTTGAACCGTGCATTGCCGAACCCGCCATTACCGCCCTTGGCAAGTAATACTCGCTCACTGGGTTCATCGAGATCGGCAATTAACGTTTCTTCGTCTTCTTCAAAAATCTGCGTACCTACCGGCACCTTGACGATCAAATCATCGCCGCCGGCGCCGGTACAGTTCGACCCCTCGCCGGGACGACCGTTCTTGGCGCGAAAATGCTGCTGATATCGGTAATCGATTAGCGTATTGAGGTTTTCGACCGCCTCAGCCCAGACATGTCCCCCGGCGCCGCCATCCCCGCCATTCGGCCCGCCGAATTCGACAAACTTCTCCCGCCGGAACGACATGCATCCGTTGCCGCCAGCCCCGCTTTGTATGTAAATTTTTGCGCGATCGAGAAACTTCATGGCCCGCTTATAGCGTTCCCCCAAACTTATCCAACCTTGTGTCTGCTTACAAAAGATGCCTTTCGGCAATGCCTCACGTATTGTGCCACCGATTATTCACCCAAGGAAAGCAAATGACCGCTGCGACTAAAGTCCTTTTCACGCCATTCCGTACAGAAAATCTGAGCCTCCCAAACCGGCTAGTCATGGCGCCGATGACGCGCAGCTTCTCGCCTGGCAATATTCCGGGGCCAGATGTCGCCGCCTATTACCGCCGCCGGGCCGAAGGCGGCATGGGATTGATCCTGTCCGAAGGAGTCTCAACGAATGCGGTGACGGCAACCGGCACGCCGAACGTGCCGAATATCGTCTCCGATAAAGCCAAGGCAGGCTGGAAAAAAGTCATCGAAGGGGTTCATGAGGCGGGCGGAAAGATGGGCCTGCAGCTCTGGCACGAAGGGCCCTATCGCAATCCCGCAAAAACAGCGCATCAGAACGTCCCCTCATGGTCAGCCTCCGGTTTCAAGGTCGCCGGCAAGCCGTTGTGGGAGCCAATGAGCGAGGCAGAAATCGAAACGGCGATCATGGAATTTGTCGACGCCGCCATTGCTGCAAAAGAGCTCGGCTTTGACTGCGTCGAATTTCACGGCGCTCACAGTTACCTGATCGACAGCTTCTTTTGGGCCGAGACCAATCAGCGCACCGATGAATGGGGCGGCGACTGGGAAGGGCGCACACGGTTTGCGTGTGAGATCATCCGGCGAACCCGCGCGCAGGTCGACTCCAGTTATCCCTTGATCATTCGCCTGTCGCAGTGGAAGCAGCAGGACTTTGCGGCCAGGGCGGCGCAAACGCCGGATGAACTGGAACAATGGCTGACGCCGCTCGTCGACGCCGGGATTGATATCATCCACTGTTCGCAGCGGCGCTTCTGGGAACCGGCTTTCGAAAATTCAGATCTGAATTTCGCCGGCTGGGCGAAAAAGCTGACAGGAAAGCCTGCGATCTCCGTCGGCTCCGTTGGCCTGACAGGCGAATTTACCGCCGCCTATGCCGGGGAAGTTTCGGAACCGGCAAGCCTCGATGAACTTCTCCGCCGAATGGAGCGTAGCGATTTTGATCTAATCGCGGTTGGCCGGGCGCTTTTGCAGGACCCGCATTGGGCAATGAAGATCAAGGACGGACAGCACGACGAACTGATGTCGTTTTCAAAAGACGCACTTGCTACGCTTTCATAGGGAAAATTTATGATTACGGTTCATCACCTCGAAAACTCTCGATCACAACGAGTCCTATGGCTTCTCGAAGAGCTGGGCATCGACTATGACGTGAAGCGCTATGATCGAGACAAGAAGACAAACCTAGCGCCAGCGGCGCTGAAAAAAATCCACGCGCTCGGAAAGTCGCCAGTGATTGAAGATAACGGCCACATCTTCGCCGAGACCGGTGCAGTGATGGAGCACATACTGGACCGTTTTGGGGAAGGCAGGCTTCGCCCTTCGCCTGGAGCGCCCGACTTTGAAAAATACCGTTACTGGATGTACGCCGCCGAAGGTTCTTACATGCCCCCGCTGGTGCTGACGCTTTTGCTAGGCCGAATGGAATCAGCGCCGATGCCGTTCTTTGTTCGGCCCGTTGCAAAGCGCCTCGTCAAAGGCGTCAGAGACGGTTACCTCGACCACACGATGAAGGCCCATTTCGACTATCTCGAAAACGAACTTGGCGCGAACTCGTGGCTTGCCGGGCCGGAGCTCACCGCCGCCGACATCATCATGAGTTTCCCCGCGGAAGCTTTCGCCGCGCGCGGCGACATCAAAGCCTATCCCAATATCGCGGGCTTCGTTGAGCGCGTACAGGCGAGACCCGCTTATAAACGCGCGCTGGAGCGGGGCGGGCCCTACGCCCTTATGCGATAATGACCATTCGATAACATTATTGTGTATCAACAGCCTTTGCGCCGCCATATTTGCGGCGGGTTTTCGACGCGAGCAAACCCTAGCTATGATGTTCCTTCAAAGCCAAAAGGACCAGCAATGAGCCTTGCCCTGCTTTCTATGATTTCTTTCGCTTGCGCCGACGTTGCGCTCGCCGCAAGTCCTGCGCCCGCGACAGTCGCTTCGGTTATTGTGGCTGCCGACACCTCCGCCACCCAGGCTGCGGAAAACACGCAACCCGCCGCATCGGAAGCCGGTGATGCAGAGGCTGAACAGCCGCCCCTTGAAGCCCCCCCTGTATTCGAAAATGAAACAGATGAAGCGGTTGCCGAAAAACTCATTAGCTATGTCGAGAACCTCGACACGTTAAACGGTGACTTCACGCAAATTGCGCCTTCCGGGGCGATTTCTTCCGGAAGGTTTTACTTGCGTCGCCCCGGTTTCCTCCGTTTCGAGTACGATCCGCCGACGCCGCTTCTGATCGTCGCGAATAGCGGTCTCGTTTATGTTCGGGATGAAGACCTTGAAACAACTGACTCCTATCCTGTCGGCAAGACGCCGCTAAAATTTCTGTTGAGCAAAAAGATCGATCGTGATGATGCACGCATCATTGGTGTTGACCGCGGCGTCGATAATGTCGCCGTTACATTTGCATCGGATGATGAAGAAACCGAAGGCGAATTGACACTGATCGCCAACGCGCCTGAACTCGAACTGCGCCGATGGATCGTTCGCGACCTTCAGGGCGGCTTGACCATTGTCACTCTCGACAATGTGAAGACCGGCGAAAGGCTCGCCAACAACCTTTTCCGAGCTCCCGAAGCGGGCGGGCGATTCCTTGATCGTTAGGAAGCTGGATAATTGCCATTTTGTAACAGTGTCACAGGCAAGTTTTTTTTCGCCTCTCTATTGAAAAATAGGCCACTGATGCGTTAATGTAACACTACGCGATTGGCGTTGAAGCTCGGGCCGGCGTTGCCCCCCCGCTTGCAGGCCCGATAGCCGTCGCGTCGCCGGAATATCCCCTCCCGGCGTAGGCGCAACAGCGCAGCTTGGCGTCCGATCTCAAAAAGGTCGGACGCCTTTTTCTTGGACGCAAAGCCAGGCTAAGAGGCGGTGAAGCGAAGAGGCGTATTTCCGTGGACGAAAACGAACTTGAAGACCTCGAACGGGAATTGCCCGGCCTGGCGCGGCTTTCGCGTTTCGCCCGATCCCTCGACCGCATCCCGTGGTTCGCCAATATCGGCGAGGCGCTTACGCCCGGCGCGAAGGCGGCTGCAGACGACTATTGCTCCGGTCTTGGCTTTCCTGATGCGGAGGTCGCCATGCTGCTCGATTGGGATGACGCGGCTTCAGCGGCGGAAAGCCTCGATTGGCAAAGCCCTGCATGGGAGGCTGAGGAATCGTTACGGGCGGACCTCACCGGCAGGGCTCTCGAGATGCTTTCGGAGGACGCGTTGCGCATTGGCATGGCGCTGATTGCGGAAAAAGTATCCGGGCCGGCGAAAGATGCCATTGAGGAACTGTCTTACCTAAGCGACCTTGATGACAGCGCGATCGAGACGCTCGGCGTCGGCGCGGCAGTTCAGGCGGCGAATGGCGCCGCACTCGCCCTGATCGCCGCTGCAAACGCCGACTTCGATGCGGAGAATCACCCTTTCGCCGCCAAGTTCAGGTTGTTCGAATTCGGCCGCTGGCCGGTAAGCATCACCGGATCTTCGTTCAACCTGTTCTGACCTCAAGCACCGCAGTGATGAGCAGGTAAACGGCAATCGCCGTCAGGATATATTTGAATCCGCTTTTGAACGTCGCTTCCGGCATCTTCCGTAAAAGGCGGGTTCCTGCATAAGTCCCAGCAAAACCGGATAGCAAAATCGCGACGATCACAAGGGCCCACTGAGTAAAGGCGAACCCTAACAGCCCGAACGCAATAATCTTAAACAGGTGCTGGAAAACCATGCAGGCGGCATGAGTGACGACCAGGTTCAAGCGCTGCAGTTTCGCCGCCGATAGCATGGTCGCCGCAATCGGTCCCGTGGCGCCGAAGAACATCGTCAAAAATGACGCAACAACGCCCGTCAAAAAGAACGTCAGCCGTCCCGGCGCAAATTCTTTAAAACCCGGCCCCCAGATGGAAAAAAGAATGAAGCATCCCACTCCGCCACGAAGGAGCCAGATCGGGGCCTCCACCGCTAGCCGCCCGCCAAGACTGGCCCCAAGGACACCGCCAGCGCTGAACACCAGCACTATCGGCCAGATGACGTCCTTTCGCTGTAGGTAAAGTCGCCCGGCATTTGACCCAACCTGCGCGACGCCATGGACCGGAATGACAGCGCCCGGCGGGAAGACCACGCTCATCAGGGCGAGAAGCGCCAGCCCGCCGCCAAGACCGAAGGCGGCTGTCAGCGCAGCTGTAAAAAAACTCGCCGCGATAGCGGCCACGGCCGCCCAAGCAGGGAGGTTCTCCGGCAATAGAGCGAGATCAAGCGCCATTTCGCAGGTCATATGACGCGCCGAGCGCCGCCACAATCAACTTGCGCAGGCCCCGGGTTGACGCCGCAGGTTCCAAAGGCCAAATGCGACCCTGCTCATCCCCTCTCGCGTCTGGCGGCTTCATGAAAATCTCAACCTGGAATATTAATTCCGTCCGTCTACGTATCGGTCTGGTAAAGCGATTCTTGAAAGAAGAAGCGCCTGACGTCCTGTGCCTTCAGGAAATCAAATGCCTTGACGATAATTTTCCTGCGAAAGCCATTCGTGAAGCTGGATATCAATATCAGGCCGTTTCCGGTCAGGCGGGCTATCACGGCGTAGCGATTGTCTCGAGACTTCCACTTAAGAATATCGAGAAGCGCGAGTTTTGCGCCAAGAGTGACTGCCGCCATGTTGCAGCAAGCTTGCCCGGCGGCCTGCGCGTCCATAATTTCTATGTCCCGGCTGGCGGTGACGAGCCCAACCCGAAAAAGAACGACAAATTCGCCCACAAACTCGAATTTCTTGATGAGATGGCGGATTGGTTTTCAGAGCTCGGGCCCCGTTCCAAATCCATCCTTGTCGGCGACCTTAATGTTGCGCCGTTCGAACATGACGTCTGGTCGCACAAACAGCTTCTGAAAGTCGTCTCACACACGCCCGTTGAGGTCGAGCGACTCTCCAAGGTTGTCGATGCGCACGGCTGGATCGACGTCGCGCGCGAACTTATTCCCGAGGATGAAAAGCTCTATACGTGGTGGTCCTATCGCGCGCGCGACTGGCGGGCGTCGAACCGCGGACGGCGCCTTGACCACATCTGGGTAAGCCCGTCCTTGAAAAAGCCGGCGTTAGCTGGAGGACGCAAAGCGTTCAAAATCCACGACGATGCACGCGGCTGGGAAAAGCCGTCAGATCACGCACCGGTTTCATTGAAGCTTGGCTTATAAATAGGGCGACAGCGCCCCGGCGAGCGCATCGATGTCCGCTTCATCATTATAGAGATGAACGGACACGCGAACTGCGCCCAGCCGGGTATCGTGAATGACGCCCGCTTCGGCCAAAACACTCGCCGCTGCATCATAGTCGTTTACTCTGATCAAGGCTGAGGAACCACGCGCGCCTTCTTTTCTGGTTGATAAAAATGCACTGCCCGGAAGCGCATCAATCAGGCGCGTTAATAGTTTTTGATTGTGCTGATAAATTTTATCAGGCCCGTGCACATTCAAAACCTCATGTCCGGCAGAGGCGCCGGCCAGAGGCCCAATCGAAGGCGTACCGCCTGCAAACCGCGTAACACCCTCCGCAAATTCAAAATGACGGATATCAAACTCATAAGGATCTGCGTGAGAAAACCAGCCTGCATTCAACGGCGCGCATTGCCTCGCACTTTCAGGATTTGCCCAAAGGTACGCCGCGCCCGGACCGCCGCAGAGATATTTCAATGACGTGCCAACGGCGAAATCCGGGCGCCAGTCATTTAGCCGAACTGGTACGGCCCCCGCAGCCTGCGCAACGTCGATCAAGGAAAAAACGCCTCTTTCCCGGGCGCGGCGAGCGATTTCTGCGACCGGCGATTGAACGGCAGAATTGGAAAAAACCTGCATAACGGCCAGAAGCTGCACGTCATCCTCAAACGCCGGCGCCCAGGCGTCAGGGTCTGCGAGACGCTCGCCGCCGGGCAGGAAAACGAGCTCATATCCGAGCCTTTCTCCTTGCGCGAGGGCAAAGCCGACAGTTGGAAAGTCATCTTCCGTCAAAACTAACTTTCGCCGGCCTTTTCTTTCCGGCAGCGACAGAAGCACTTTTGAAATCCCGTCAGAAACATTTGCAAGCGGACAAATATCTTTCGCAATAGCGCCGATGATTGGCGCGAGGCCGCGTCTAAACTGATCAACAGCGTCAAACCACGGCGCCCAGACATGGAAACCTTCCGTGCGCCAAGGAGCTGCAAAACCGGCATTCAATTTTTCATTAAATGCTTTGGGCTGCGCCCCGACGGAATGCGATAAAAAATAATGCCGCCCGGGCAGGTGAAACTTGTCGCGGTCCATCGCTTATCCGGAAAGGCGGCGTAGTTCTTCACGGGTCATCGCCCCCGGCACGACCGTAACGGGGATCGGTCGCCCGCCGAGATAGGCCGGTTTTTGCGCTAGTGCTGAAACAAGCGGGCCCGGCCCTTTTTGACCCGCCGACGCCCCCAGAAATAAGATCGCGACGCTTTCATCTTCCTCTATCAACTTTCGCAGCTCATCGGCGGTTTCTCCCTCACGCATGATGAGCTCCGGCTCTTCGCCTGACTGCGCCTTCACCTCTGCTGCAAACTCGTTCAATAGCGCTTCTGCTTTTTCCTCCGCTTCCGCCCGCATGGTTTCAGCAACTGTCGCCCAATGGCCGAACTCGGGCGGCTCCATCACGTGAAGGATCGTCACGCGCGCGTTTGAGCGCTTCGCCCGCCGCCCCGTAAAAAAAGCGGCAAGCCGCGCTTCAGGGCGATCAGATGCGATCAAGAGGAACTTTATCCGCTCATCCTTTGGCGGATTCTCCTCGCGCGTGTTTTCACTTTCCGACATGGGGCCCAGCATGCCCCGAATCGACTCCCTCCGTCTACTTGACCGGCTACACAGCCAAGGGCTACGGCCTAAAGATCGGAGAAGGAGCGTATTGGGATTGCGCGGCTATTTCGGAATCGGATCGGAACGCATTTCAAAGCCCATGAATTTGGGCGCGGTTTTGCGCACGGCGCACGCTTTTAATGCGAGTTTTGCGTTTACGGTCGCAGCGCATCACCACGCACGGGAGGTTAATCTTTCCGATACCGCCAAAAGCGCTGCCCATGTGCCGCTCTACGAATGGGATAGCTTCGCCGAGATGCGGTTGCCGAAAGGATGCGTGCTGGTTGGCGTGGAACTCGATGACGCCGCAATTGACCTACCGAGCTTCAGCCATCCGCTAAATGCCGCCTATTTGCTTGGACCGGAAAAGGGTGACCTCTCGCCTGAGGCAAGGTCGCTTTGCACGCATCTTGTTAAGATCCCGACTCGATTTTGCGTTAATCTCTCGATCGCCGCCGCGCTCGTAATGTATGACCGCACAATCAGCCTGGGTGGCCATGGCGCCCGTTCCGTTTCGTCGAACAAACAAAGCCCAGCTCCACCGGTCGAAAAGTGGCTCAGGACGCACCATCGAAAAAAAACAAAAACACCGCCAGCATGAGCTGGCGGCGCTTGATCGTCTTAGGTATCGCGACCGATTAACGGCGCTTTGTGCGGCGCTTGGCTTTACGCTTAGTAGTTTTGCGCGCTGTCGTCTTTTTGCGCGTCGCCTTTCGTGCAGCCTTCTTCTTTGGCGCGGCGGCGGCTTGGTCCATTTTGTCCAGCGCTTCCGCATAAGACCGCAGCGCTCTCATGAAACCCGCTTGTTGGGTTTTTGGCAGCACCGAGAGAGCAGACTTTTCAGCCTTGGCTACTTTGGCGTTGGCCGACGTCAGCATCCGCTTGCCGGAAGCGGTGATCGAAACAGCGTTCGCACGGGCGTCTTCCTTGGTGCGCTTGCGCGAAAGCAGGCCTTTTTTCATCATCCGAGCGATCATGTCCGCCAGTGTCGAGCGGTCAATCCCGGTGTGGCGAACGAGATCAGTCTGGCTCAAGCCCTCGTTGTTGGCGACCACGTGAAGCACTTCGTATTGACGCGGGGTCGGGCCGGAATTGCCGACTTCGGAAGAGTAAAGGTCGTGCGCATACTGCTGAGCGCGGCGTAGCAAATGTCCCGGGGAGTTTTTGAGCGAGTAGGCCATTTTGTTCTCCGTAATTGGCTCTATGAAGGCGATAGGCTCGCCGAAACGCAGCCTGAAGCGATTTTACAACAAGATTGGTTCGTTTGCGGCGTATTTATCCAGCGAGGATACAAGGAGGTCGCTTTGCATGTTTTCCCTTGCCGTGCGAAATTGCATCCCACGCGGACGTTTCAACTAAGCGGCGCTAACAAAACGCCAGCTGCGGTCATCTACAAAAATGGCGCCCTTACGGTCAATCCCCTAAATAGGGTTTAGGCGGATATTCCGCAGGCAGGCGATCACTATTTTGTCAGGATCAGGACGATGAACAAAAGTTATAGGATTGACCCGAATTTTACGCACACTATTCCGCCTGGGGATAATCTGGAAAGGTCGGTATGCACCGAATGCGGATTTATTGATTACAATAATCCAAAGATCGTTGTCGGGGCCGTCGCGCTTTGGGATCAGAAGATTCTGCTTTGCAGCCGCTCAATAGACCCGCGACGCGGGTTCTGGACTTTGCCGGCCGGCTATCTTGAAAACGGCGAGTCGGCTGAAGATGGCGCTCGCCGGGAGGCTCGGGAGGAAGCCTGTGCAGAAATCGAAATCGACCGTTTGCTCGCCGTTTACTCCATTCCGAGAATTTCGCAGATACAGCTTATGTATCGCGCGCGCCTGACCTCGCCGGGCGTTATGGCGGGCGAAGAGAGCCTGGAAGTCGGGCTATTCGAGTGGGCGGACATTCCTTGGGCCGATCTTGCTTTTCTGAGCGTTGGCTGGGCTTTGCGACAATATCACGAAACAGCCCGGCTGTCGGACTTTCCGCCGTTTACCAATCCGGCGGACGGACTTTAGCTCGCGCCATCATCTTTTGGCATATGTTTGGCGATGAACGGCGCCTGAAAGGCTGTGAAAACGAGACTAATGATCGTGAATCCAAAGACTTTCAAATTTACCCAGTGCTTTTCGCCACCGCATGCCGCCTCGCCTGAAAGATCGCAATCACGCATCAAGTAGCGCCAGGCTATTTCGTTGGCCACAGCCAGGATCGCGAAGAACACAGCGTATCGTTTGGTCAGTGTTTCCCACGCGTCTTCAGGCATGTGTAACGCACCATCAAAAAGTAATTTTAAGAAGTTTTGTTTTGTAACCACCCCCGCGGCAAGAACGGATGCGAACAGCGTGTAAACAATCGTCGGCTTCATATAGAAGAATGTCTTATTGTGCAGAATCAGCGTCAGCGAACCGAGTACGCCGACGATAACGCCGGTTACAAGCAGCATCGGCGCGACCCGGCGCTCTTTCCATACCGAATAAACGAAAGCGATCAAAAACGCCGGCATGAACAAGCCGACCGCCAGAAACATCTCTTCGCCGTCTGCTATCGCCCAATCCTGACCGACTATCCCCCCGGCGAGCGGCGCAAGTCTTTGGCCCAGGAAATAGGCAATCATGAAAACCGCTAGCGGGCCCATATCGACGGCGAGTTTCGCGCCGCCTGTCAGTTTTTGTCCGCCGGAATTCGCTGTAGCGGTCATGAGTTCTCCCTGATTTAAATTTTATCGAACGCCCGCAAGGGCCGCTGCAAAATCGTCGGCGTCAAAAGAATGCAAATCCTCCACCGCTTCGCCAACGCCGATATAGTGAATCGGCAATCCGAATCTGTCGGCGAGCGCCACCAACACACCGCCACGCGCCGTACCGTCGAGCTTGGTCATCACAAGTCCTGTGACGCCGGCGATTTCAGTAAACGCCTCGGCCTGACTGAGCGCGTTTTGTCCAACTGTCGCATCGAGCGTCAGGACGACATCATGGGGCGCCGTTTCGTCGAGCTTCTTAATGACCCGGACGATCTTGGCGAGTTCGTCCATCAACTCGCGCTTGTTCTGGAGCCGACCCGCCGTGTCGATCATCAAAACGTCTGCACCGGTTTCCTGCGCCTGCTTCACCGCATCGAAGGCGAGCCCCGCCGCGTCGGCGCCGACCTCCCGGGCGACTACCGGTACGCCAGCTCGCCCGCCCCAAACTTGCAATTGCTCGATGGCGGCGGCGCGGAAAGTATCCCCTGCCGCAAGCACTACTTTCAGTCCGTCATCGCTGAATTTTTTGGCGAGTTTGCCAATGGTCGTCGTCTTCCCGGCGCCGTTCACACCGACCATGAGGAGAACGTGCGGTTTTTTTGCCCGGTCAACCTCAAGCGCCTTCTCCAGCGGCTGGAGCGTCGCCGCCACTTCATTCGCAAGCGCAGCACGAACCTCATCATCACTGATGTCTTTGTCGAACTTGTCCTTTGCCAACGCTTCCGTGATCCGGCGCGCCGCCGCGACGCCCAAATCGGCGGTAACGAGGAGGTCATGCAGATCCTCAAGGGTTTCATCATCAAGCTTGCGCTTGGTAAAAATCGACGAAACGCCTTCCCCGAGCTTGCCTGACGATTTTGACAGCCCCGCCCTTAACCGAGACAGCCATCCGCCTGATTTCTTCTCGGGGGCCGGCGCTGCATCCTCGATTTTGTTTGGCGATGCTGCTTCGGAGGACGCATCTGAGCCTTCAGCTTCAGAAGCAACCCCGCCGCCAACGTCCTTGCCCTTGCCAAACAATCCTGACAAAAATTTATTCGCCACGCCTCACGCACCCACTTGAAAAGTTTCTATACGGTGTAATTATTAGCAGGCGGCTGGAATTCTCCAGCTCGCTTATGGAGAGCCAGATGGCTAACACCAAACCTCAAGCTAAACCCGCTGACAAAAAACCCGCCGGCAAACCGGCGACGAAGCCCGCGGGCAAACCGGGCAAATAACGCCCATTCGTTGCGAAAAAGAGCCGCCCTTCCAAAAGGCGGCTTTTTCCTTGATGTCGTTTCAAACCTTTTCTCCAATTAATGCGTCGCCGCTACGGTCGGTGACTTTGACCGTCACCGTTTCGCCAACAGGCGTGTCTTCACCGGCAAAAATGACTGGCGCGTAATTGCCGAGCCTTGCCCGGCCGCCGCTTTCCTGAATGGCGGTGAAGGTTTTACCGATTTGATGATCGAGAAACCGGCGTAGGCTTTTAGTCCCCGCCTGCCTTAACCTCCGCGCCCGTTCCTTGACAGCGTCTCGCGGCACTTGCGGCATTCTCGCCGCCGGGGTCCCTTTCCGAGGAGAGTAGGGAAAAACGTGCAAATAGTGCAGTCCGGCCTCCTCAACGATGTTAAGGCTGCGCTCGAACATAGCGTCTGTTTCTGTGGGAAATCCGGCGATGATATCCGCTCCAAACGCCACTTCAGGCCGACGGGCGCGAACAGCTTCACAAAGCGTTATCGCCTGTTCTCGCGTATGCCGGCGCTTCATGCGCTTCAGGATCAGATTGTCGCCGGATTGCAGCGACAAATGCAAATGCGGTGCGACCCGCTCATCACCGGTAATTCTGTCGAGAAGCTCTTCGTCAATCTCGGCGCCGTCAATTGATGACAAGCGAAGCCTGTGGAGGTCCGGCGCCGCGTCAAGCAATTGGCTGACCAACCGCCCCAGCGAAGGCGCATCCTCAAGGTCAGCTCCGTATGACGTGATATCGACACCTGTGAGCACGACCTCCTTGTGGCCGGCGTCAACAAGACGGCGGGTTTGTTCGATGACCTCCTCAACCGGAGCTGAACGAGAGTTCCCACGGCCGAAAGGGATGATGCAAAACGTACAGCGGTGATCGCAGCCGTTTTGTATCTGCACAAAAGCGCGGGCACGGTCTCCATAGCCGTCGATCAGATGACCGGCCGTCTCTCGCGCCGACATAATGTCATTGACCTGAAGCAATTCGCCGTCTTCAGCGGCCAACATTCGCCACTGGGCGGGGTCGAGTTTTTCCTGATTGCCGATGACGGCCGCAACTTCAGGCATTTTTGCAAATGTCTCGGGCTCGGTTTGAGCCGCGCAGCCAGTTACGATTATCCGCGCGCCGGGCCGCTCGCGCTTTGCACGCCTGATACGTTTGCGGGCAGTGCGGACGGCCTCATTCGTCACAGCGCACGTATTGACCACCACTGCATCGCTACAGCCATATTCGCGACTGAGACGGCGCATGACTTCGCTTTCCGCCAAATTGAGGCGGCATCCCAGTGTAATAATTTCGGATAATTCAGACATTGGACGCTATTTGAGCCATCCGGGCGTTTAGTACAACAAGCCCTTCGCGAAATAGTCAGCAAAACCTTCCTGTGAGGGTCAGCGCATTCCGACTCTGGCCCTGAATTCCTGTTTCGGCTTCTCGCGGTCAGCCAACGCTCCTGCACGTAGTTGGCGCATGATCTGATAAAAATCATGGCTGGCGATGCTTTCTACCAAGCGTGGAATAACGTGAAGGTCAGGGTTTTCCTGCAATGCTTCCGTCAGAATCTCCGCTGCTTCTGAAGTGGATATCTGTCCTGATACAGCCAATTGAGCGATATAATAGGCGCGCTTTAAGGGCGTCGTCGCCTCTTCCGGCCGTAATGCATCCCTCAAGCGAAGAATGTGGGCGCCCTCCGATTTGACCCGGAGTCTGGTGTTTCGTTCGCCGTTCTCTACGAGAACGCCATTGATCATCAATTCTTCATGAGGGCGAAGCTTCAATATTAATCCGCTCATGCTGGGGCTCGCTCTGTGATCGGTGCTAGCACTTTAGAGTATTACAACTAAAAGTTGTTATTTATACAACCATAACGAGCATACGCGCAAGGGATTACGTTGAGGTTGAAATATTCGTCTAGTTTTCCATCGCCAAAATAATGGAAAATCCAACCACCATAAAAAGCGCCAGAGGGAAGAAAGCGCCGATAATCGCTGGAACAACGCCCAAAGCGCCTAACGCAAGAGCGAGATTTTCAGCGACAAAGTAGGTAAACCCAAGCGCTGCCCCGGCAACAGCGCGCGCCAGAAGCACCCCCTGACGATGAACGCCAAAACCGGCGATCGCGCCCAGGAGCGGCATCACCAGCGTCGCCATGGGCTTCGAGAACCTGCTCAACAATGACGTCATGGGCCCCCGCGTATCGGCGCGGTCTTCGCCGAGCTGGCGTATCTTGGCCATGAGCTCATTCAAACTTGTTTGATCTGGCTCAAGCGTCAATGCAAACAGGAGTTCCGGATCGAGCGTGTTCGTCCAGATAACTTCATCATTGTCTTCAACTGCCAGCGACAGAGCGCCCAGTGTCCTGGCGTCAAACAACCGCCATCCGCCATTTTCATAGCGTGCGGTACGCGCCTCTATAACATTTGTTATCAATCCCGTGCTGTCGAGGCTTTTAATGCTTACTCCGACCAATAGCACAGCGTCGCCTATTCGCGCCGCGCTCGCCGCAGAAATAAACTCACCATCGTAACTAATGCGTATGTCTGTGCGGGTATCGCTTTCCGGCGGCAGATCAACGGCGTAGTCATTTACCTCCCAATAGTCCAATCGTTCTGATGCTTTCACCGTCACTGTTTCGTGAAAAACAAAATGAATGCCTGCAACAATGGCGCAAACAAAACCAAGTGGAAAAAGGACCCGGTGAATCGACATTCCAGCCGCGCGCATGACCGTAATCTCGCTGGTATGACTGAGACCCGCGAGCGTAAAAACTATGCCAAGCAATGCGGCGAAGGGCGTAAATTGACTCGCGATCTGCGGCGCGCGCAGCGAGATATAGCGCAAGATGGACTCCATCCCGGCACCTTCCGCCGCCATAATATCACTAGACCGATTTAAAAGGTCGAGCATCTGCAAAACAATCACAAAGAACACAAGCAGCGCCAGAAACCGGATGAGAAAAATCCGGCCGACATAAAGTGTGAAAATCTGGCCGGCGAAGTTCATTCAGCAGGATCCGTAACCGGCGCAGCTATACGCACCGTCTCTTGCGACCGCCGCGCCATAACCTTAGCGGTGCGCGCCTGATCGATCGACCCCGTATAAAGGGAAATGGAAATGAAAGTGAAGACAACGAATATGCCCCACATCGAAATGAACGGAGACAAGACGCCTTCCTGCGCAACGATCTTGCCCCACTCTTCCAGTAATTCGTGGTAGACAATCAGTATCGCGATCCCGAGAACAGGCTTCAGGTTTGAGGCGCGACGGCGCCCGGTTACTCCCATCGCGACGGCAAGAATAGGCAGCACCAAAAAAGTCAACGGATGCAAAATTCGCCAGTGCAGCCCGGCGCGATAATCGTAATATAGAGGCGATGACTGCGGCGTTTCGTTTGCCAGTAAAGTTACGATTTCGTTGATCGTAGCCTCCTCTTCATCACCGCCGCGGGCGCGAAAAACGCCGATGGCCGGCAAGTCGATTTCCAGATCGAACGACTCGAAATTCAACGATTGAATACGATCGCCTAGCCCGTTGATGATGACCTGGCGGCCATTTTTAAGTTTCAAGAGCAACGATGATATTTCGGGCGTTGTGGAAATGGAGCCAAACCGCGCAGTAATGATGGTCTTGTCGCCATCAAGACTCCGGCGTTCCAGAAAAATCTCTCTCGCTTCTCGCGTTTCTGTATTTATTTCGCCAAGTCTGATTGTCACCTGATCGCTTATGTCGATGAACTCGCCGGCCGGAATCTTGATGCCGAGCGCGCCGCTCGTGACATCAAACCGTATCTGACGGTACTCATACCGCGCGAATGGCTGGATATATGACACCAGCAAGAAATCCAGCACCATGATGCCGGCGATCAAGATATAGATTGGACGCATCATCCGGCCAAAGGACGCCCCGCTAGAAGAAAGCGCATCAAGCTCGCTCGACATCGAAAAATTTCGGAATGCGAGCATGATCCCCATGAACGTACCGAGGGGCAGGGCAAGACCGAGATAATGCGGCACCAGGTTGGCAAGCATGCGCCAGACGACATCGACCGGACCTTGTTCCGCCAGCACGAAATCAAACAGGCGCAGCATATGCTCAAGCAGTAGCAGCATGCCCGCAACAGCGAGCGCCAAAATTAATGGCGTAGAAACAGCGCGTAAAATGTAGCGATCAATAAGATGCATAAGAAGGCGGCGCACTTGCCAGACAGGCTAAAAACGCAACAGCCGCGGCGGCGGCGGTCACTAGACCTTGCGTCTGTAGCGAATTCCGGACCAATTCGGAAGGATAGAACGCAAAAAGTGGGGCTGTCACGCAGGCGCGCCCCTATAATCGGTTTTTGCAAGATGTGCAGTCGCCAGAAACATCGCAACATTGAATGCCTGAGACAGTCCGGCCTCCGCAACGAGCATCCCAGCCACAACAGCTTCAGGAGCGCCAACAATGGCGGAAAGGCTGAGCGCCGCCCCAAGGTAAACAATATCCTGATTTGGCAGGAACGGGACCCGGCTTAGCACAAGCTGCATGGCTATAAACGTCATCCACGCCATCAACGGCGCACCGGGGATAGCAGAGGCGTACATCGCGGCATGTAACAGGATGATCAACACCTGCCGTCCGCTGTGAACGCCGATGAGCTTAGGCATAACGCCTTTCGGCAACGCCATTAGCTTGTCACGAAAAATCATGACCAGAATGGAAAGCGTCCCGGCGGATAAAAACGCCAGAGCAAAGAGCCATCCGGCGCCAGGAAAGGCCTCAAGCCCGGCCTTAAGACCGCCGGTTACGGCGAGCGTTACAACCAGAACCACCGTGGCGGCGTTTGATGCAAATGCGGACAGCAGATTGTTATCCTTGACGCCGATCAAAATTCTCTTGTTCGGCAGGCGTAATCGGCGGCGCGCCCACAAGGTTAAGAACGCTTCGCCCGAGTAACCCATTACGGCAAAGTTATAGACACGCTTTCGGATGAACACGAAAAAATGCCTTACAAGCGGCTGCGACCAGATAATCTCATAAAGCGCAAGCTCGGAAACAGGCACAGCAAGAAAACGCAAGAGAAAGAAAAAATAGAACCAGGGCGATTCTGGCAATGCGCCCAGGACCTCGAGCCAGCCCACCCGGCTGAGTTTAAAAACCAGGTAAACGACAATAAGCGCGAGCAGGCCGTATTGAATAAATTTAAGGCCGCGCTGAACGTCATCACGGTCGCGCAGCGCCAGCCAGCGGTTTTGCACCGCGCTGGCCATAGATTTCAGCGTGCGCACGAGCATTCAAAAACGCCCGCGCTCAAGCAGCATGTTTTCGGGCCGTCGCCGAAGGCGCGTCTGAATGTGTAGCGTCCGGCTTATAGCCGATAATGGCATCGTGATAGTTCGAAACCAGCTCAGCCAAAATCGCATCCCAGCAAAACCGCTCGCTTTGCTCTCGCGCAGCCAGACCCATCTGGCGACGCAAGTCTGAATCCCTGCCCAACTCGGCGATTTTTTCGGCGAACCCTGCAGCATTGGGCGCCGCCACAAATCCTGTCACCCCGTCCTCAATGAGCGAACGGCTGCCGGCTGCTGTCGCGCCAACACAAGGCAGGCCGGAAGCCATCGCTTCAAGCGTAACGTTGCCAAAAGTTTCCGTGATGCTCGGGTTGAAAAACATATCCGCGCTCGCATAAGCGCGTGACAACCCCTCACCTTGCTGATATCCCGCAAACACCGCGTCAGGCAGCAACGTTTCGAACGTTGCGCGTTCCGGCCCGTCTCCGACAATAAGCGCTTTCAGGTTTGGTGAGGCATTTTGGGCCCGTTTGAAAGCGTCGGCAAAAATATCGATGCCTTTTTCGAGAACGAGCCGTCCGACGAAAGCTACAACAACATCTTCATCACCAAAATTATTCGCCAGTCGCCATTCGTGGTCGCGCTTTTCTGGATTGAACAAATCGCCATCGACGCCTCGCGTCCATAAGCGAACATCGCGTCCGATCTTATCGGCGCGCAACTCATCCGTCATGGAATGCGAAGGCGTGTACACATGCTCACAGCGACTGTAGAAGTAGCGCATATAACGCGTCAGATATTTTTCCAGCCAGCCCATGTTGTAATAGCGCGGATAGGTGTCGAAACGCGTATGAAACGACGCGACCGCCGGTATGCCGCGCTTGCGCGCGTAGTTAAGCGCTCCGTACCCCGTATAATCAGGCGCCGCGATATGAATGATGTTTGGTGAAAACTCTTTTAGCGCTCGCTTTGCGGACCCATGCAAACCTAGACCCAGCCGATACTCACTTCGCCTTCCAGGCAAGGGCACCGAAGGAATGGTGACAAGCGTTCCTGCATGTTCAAACGCAGTGCGCCGGTTGACCGGCGCGAACACCAATACGTCATGGCCCTGGCGCTCAAGATAGGCGACCAGCATGTTCAACGCCCGGACCGGCCCGTCCATTACGTAATTGTAGTTGCCGGAAAAAATGGCGACGCGCAGTTTTTTGTCGGGCGCCGGGGATTGCGCGTTCATCTGGTAACCTGGTGACTATTTGCCGTTGCTTTTCGCGAGAAGCGCGAAAAAAGCACTATATGGAGCAAGGATCAACCTAAAGTCGAGGCCGCGTCTCAGCCCGGCTAAGCAGATCGCTGTCCCTCGACCCAATCCCAGAAAAGCGCCGAAATATCGGCCCCACCGAAACGCCGCACCTCCTGCACGCCGGTCGGGGAGGTCACGTTTATTTCCGTCAGAAATTCGCCAATGACGTCAATTCCGGCGAAGACCAGCCCCCTCTTGGAGAGTACGGGGCCGATTCGGTCGCAGATTTCCTGATCCCTGGCATTCATTTCGACTGCCTCGGCGCGGCCGCCCACATGCATGTTGGACCGGGTCTCGCCCGCCGCGGGCACGCGATTGATGGCGCCCACCGCCTCGCCGTCGAGCAGGATGATCCGTTTGTCGCCTTTCGTTACTGCCGGCACGAACTTTTGAGCGATAATCGGCTCACGGAATGTCTCGGCAAAAAGCTCCAGAAGCGCGTTGAAATTCCCGTCGTCAGGCTTAATTCGAAACACGCCGGCGCCGCCGTTGCCGTAAAGCGGTTTCAGGATAATGTCCGAATGCTCGGCGCGGAATGCGCGGATCGAATGTATATCGGCAGTGATCAGTGTCGGCGGCGTCAGATCCAGAAATTCGGTGACGAATAACTTTTCCGGCGCATCGCGGATCGCACGGGGGTTGTTCAGCACCAAGACATCAGGCGTGAGGCGTTCGAGAATTTGCGCAGCCGTAATATACGCCATGTCGAATGGCGGATCCTGCCTGATGAGGACCACGTCAAGAGTGCTGAGATCAACTGTTTCCGGAGCGCCCAGCCTTACATGATCGCCCTGATTGCGACGGATTTCTTCAACTTTTTGGGCCCGTGTCACCACATCGGCGCCTTTCAGCTGCAAGGATTGCGGCTGATATACCCATATTGCATGCCCGCGTCCGTGGGCCTCCAGCGCCATATCGAAAGACGTATCGGCGGCGACATTCACCGACGTGATCGGATCCATTTGTATAGCGATTTTTAACATGGGTGGCGATGCTCTTTGGGTTAGAGCGTCCAGTCTACTTGGCCGTATCGCGAATGGCGACGTGGCTCACGACTTTTTCAACACCGCCCACCGAACGGGCCTGTTGCAGGGCTTCGTCGAGCTCTTGCTGGCTGCGGGCAGCACCAAGGAGATAGACCACTGCGCGCGACACCGACATTTTGTAATCGCCGCTGGATACATCGCGATCAGTAATCAGGCGGGCGCGCAAGGTCTGATCTATCCGGCTATCTTCAAAACCCTGCCCAAAGGACGTCTTTTCGGCGATGATGATCTCGTCAACGACCTCCTTGACGTTTTCCGCTTTCCACGCATTGGCGATCAGCTTGCGCCGACCTTCTTCGGACCGCATGGTGCCGGTCAACATCAACCGGCCTTCATAAAGGGTGAGGTCGACATCGCTGTAATCATGACTGCGGTCAGTGAAAAGGACCGCTTTCAGCTCGGCATTCCCGGAAAGATCCGAAAGGCTTTTGTCGAGAGACCGGCTCGACGCGCAGGCGCTTAATGCTACTGCTGCGACAAGCAAGGCGATACGGACGGGATGGAAAAGCATGACAGCGGCTCCTTCAAAAACATTGTCGCAACCGAAACGACGGGCCATCCATGGGCTGCTTCGCAAAATAAGAAAACAGGGCCCTTCTTAGGCCACGTCGCGCCAGGCGTCTGCAAGGTGTCGGATGCGCCACCCGGCGACGGCGACGATATCGTACCGGATCATCGTGTCTGCAAGATGGCGCTTTCGAGAAAGGAACACTTTCGCCGCCGCCGCAATGCGATGCCGGGCGCGGGGCGTCACGGATTCGATCGCCGCGTCGATATTATGACGCGTTTTCACTTCCACAAAGATGAGCAGTCCGCCGCGCCGTGCAATGATATCGACCTCTCCGGCGCCGGTGCGAAACCGGGTTTCGAGAATTGAAAAGCCTTTGAAACGCAACAGCATAGCGGCTAGCGACTCTGCCAAGCGCCCTCCGCGCTCAGCTTTTCGCCGCGACGTGGCTGTGGGACGCGCCGTCATTCGCCTTTTTTCAGCGCGAGCGCGCGGGCGTAGGCGTCCTTGCGGGCAACGCCAAGGGTTACCGCCGCCGCCGCAGCCGCATCGCGCACGCGCATGGTTTGAAGCGAACCTTCCAGGAAAGCATCGAGGGCAGCCGCATCTGGTGCTGAAACTTCCGGCGGATGAACAATTACGACGATTTCACCTTTCGGCGGAGACGTTTCAAACCCGGCAGCCAGCCCGGATAGCGCTCCCTCGTGAAAGGTCTCATGGAGCTTGGTCAGTTCCCGGGCGATAACTGCTTTCCTGTCGCCAAGCACTGCCGCCATTTCTGTAAGACACGCAGCCAATCGCGAAGGCGTCTCATAAAACACTAAGGTGGCGTCGACCGACTTCAGGCCCTCCAGCGCGCGCGAGCGCGCGCCCGCTTTGGGCGGCAGGAACCCGGCGAAATAAAACTGGTCCGATGGCGCGCCCGCTGCTGAAAGGGCCGCAATCGCCGCCGAGGCGCCGGGAATAGGGTAAACAGCGATGCCTTCACTACGAGCCTCACGCACCAACTTGAAACCGGGATCGGAAATCAGCGGTGTTCCGGCGTCGGAAACGAGACATATAACGCTCCCGCCGTTCAGCTGGCGCAGAATCCCGGGCCGGACCTTTGCCGCGTTATGATCGTGATAAGGAGCCCGGCGCGTTTCAATCCCGTATGCCGCACAGAGCTTCGCGGTCTGGCGTGTATCCTCACACAGGATCAGATCAGCCGCCTTCATGATCTCGACGGCGCGAAACGTCATGTCCTTCAGATTGCCGATCGGCGTCGCCGTCACATAAAGGCCGGGTTCCGGGCGTATGGCATGGCTGGTCATGGCTCAAGCCATGACGCTGCAATCATGCGCCGTCAATTGCAGAACCGCCGCCAGAACCCTTAAACATTGAGGTTTTGCGGCGTTTACGGCACGCCCGGGCCCGGCTAGTCTCCAGCCGGGCAAAATCAGAGGATTTGAAGGAATGCGGTTCAGAAATAAGCTCTTCAAAGGGATGGCGGCGAGTTTTCTGACGGCTTTGATCGCCTCCTGCGGATCGTCCGCTCCGGCGCGGCCCGACCGGGGGCCTGTCATTGCCCAGCCAAGCTTTCCGGACCGCGACGACGAAGAACGGTTTGAATTCCCTGACGAAAGATCCTCGACCGAGGCGGAACGCTATGACCGGCGAAACTATGTCGAGCCGCCGCATATGGACGAAGAGCCGGTGCGGGTCGGGCTGCTCCTACCGTTTTCCGCCGATAATGAAGCCGCCCGCCGGGTCGCGTCAGCCATGTTCGATGCGGCGCAGCTCGCGGTTTTCGACGCTGGTGACCAGCGCTTCCTCCTGATCCCCAAGGACACCCGCGGCGATGCTGAAGGCGCAGCCTCCGCCGCCCGTTCGGCGCTGGCGGACGGCGCTGAAATCATTCTCGGGCCTTTGTTCGCCGAGTCCGTCGAAGCGGCGGCTGTCGTCACCCGTGCAGCGCGCACGCCGATGATCGCATTCTCGTCCGACCTCACTGCGGCGGGTAACGGCGTCTTTCTTTTGAGTTTCCCGCCTGAGCTTGAAATTTCTCGCGTCACCGAATTCGCCATGTCGCAGGAAATGACGCGCTTCGGCGTCTTGGCGCCGCTTACAGAATATGGTGACCGCGTTTCAGGCGCCTTTGCGGAAGAAGTTTTTGCCCGCGGGGGCGTGATCGTGCACGAAGAACGCTATGAGCAGGACCCCGACGCCATGCTTGAGCCCGCAAAGCGCCTCGCAAAATATTCGCAAGAAATCATTCCACTTGAGATGCGCCACGAGTATGAGGGCGACCGCACGCAGCCGCGGCCTGAAAACGCCAGCGCGCAGGCGGGGTATACGCAAGGGTTCCAGGCGGTTCTGATGCCTGAGCAGGGAACGCTCTTGCGCGCTCTTGCGCCGCTCCTGCCCTACTACAACGTGGACATCAACCGCGTGAAAATCCTCGGCGTTTCGGCATGGAACAACCCGCGCCTGACCCGCGAGCCTGCGCTGCGCGGCGGCTGGTTCGCCGCGCCCGACCCGGAAATTTCGCGTAGTTTTGAAAACCATTATGCGGGCGCGTTTGGCGCCGCTCCGCCTCGGCTTGCATCGCTTGCCTATGATGCGACGCTGCTGTCTGCACGGCTCGCCGCAACACAGCGCAGACGCGAGCGGTTTTCGATTGAATCAATCGCCGATCCCAACGGATATTTCGGCGCCGACGGTCTGTTCCGGCTCAACCCGGACGGCACGGTTGACCGTGGACTCGCCATTCTCGAAATTCAGCCGGGCGGCATACAGGTGGTCGACCCGGCGCCGCGCAGCTTCGCTCCCGCCTATTAATTCAGTCATGTTCACTAAACGGAGTTTTGAATGATCCGCGCTTTTCGCCCGGCGATCTTGCTGTCCGTGTTTCTCCTTTTAAATTCGCCCGTGAACGCCGAAAAAGCGCTTGAGCATCATACGGCGGCTATGCTGGTCGCGGCAGCGGAAAAGGCCGCCGCCCATGCGGAGCATCATTACGCCTTCACTGTCGATCACTGGTCGAAAGAGGGCGACAATGAAATCACCGCAAAAGTCCGCTTCGACCCGCGCGGTAATAAAGGCGAACGCTGGACGCTGCTCGAACCTTCCCACGACGACCTCGGCAAGGCGGGGCGGAAGGCGCTGAAAGCGATAGAGAACGCCGAGACGGAAGACCACCCCCTGCTTTACGACCGGCTCGACGAAATGATCGAGGAGGCCGAACTCGCCGGCGAAACGGAAGCCGAAGCGGTTTTCGTGGCGCAAGTGGATGAAGACGGCTTCCCGAAGGATGCGCTTGAAGTTTTCATCACGCTCGACAAGGCAGGCGGTTATATATCGCGCATCGACGTCAAATCGAAAAAGCCGTTCAAGCCCATGCCCATCGCCAAGGTCGAGCACCTTGTCCAGACGCAGTTTTTCGCCGCACCCCATGACGGCGGCCCGGCGTTTCTCGACCGCACCGAAGGCATTGTTTCAGGCGAGGCGATGTTCCGGGATTTCAAATCGGAAACGCGGCAGACATTTTCCGATATCGAACTGGTTGAGGTCGAGACGGATCGCGCGGGGGAGTAGGACTCCAAACTTTCCATCGCCGTCATTGCGGGCGTGATCCGCAATCCACCAATCAACACACCTAATTCATGGGTTCCGGCCCGTCCTTCGAGACGCAAAAATTTCTTCATCCTGAGGAGGCGCGCAGCGCCGTCTCGAAGGGCTAAGGAATTTTTGCCCTCAGGATGAAGGGCGGGAATGACGGATCCCGCAGCGTCCTTTTCCCAAACCAAGCGGCCCGTTATACTCCCCTCATGCAAAAGCTGCTGATCACCATCGGAATCGTGTTGTTGGTCGCCGGTCTGTTGTGGCCGGTGCTTTCAAAGCTGGGTCTTGTCCGCCTGCCGGGCGATATCGTCATCAGGCGCGAAGGGTTTTCGTTCTATTTCCCGATCACGACAATGGTTATTGTCTCAATCGTCCTGACGCTGATTTTCCGTTTTTGGGGGAAGTGAGCTATCGCTTAGCTTCTAACGAGATAAATTCCCAATCCGCCCCAAAGCATAACCAAGCCGCTCGCTCCAATTAGCCAATGTTTCTTCCCTTCGGCAGTCATGTCCCGCCATTGGGACCAAACAAATTTTCCACGGCTTTTCCGGCTAAAAATTTCGCGTGGCGGCATGAACAAATGAAATACCGTCAGCAACACGCCAACACACGAAATAAATAGCCAAACCATGTCAAACCCCCGTCGAGCCGAACCCACCGGACCCGCGCGCGGTTTCGTCAAGCTCGTCAACCTCTTCGAATGCCGCCTGGAAGACCGGCGCGAAGACCATCTGGCCGATGCGGTCGCCGCGGCTGATGACGAAATCCTGATCCCCGTGATTGATGAGGATCACTTTCAGCTCGCCGCGATAATCGGCGTCGATAGTGCCCGGAGAATTGACGCAGGAAATGCCGTGCTTGGCCGCAAGCCCTGAGCGCGGGCGCATCTGCGCCTCCCACCCCGGCGGCATGGCGATGGCGATGCCCGTCGGCGTCATAAACCGCTTGCCGGGTTTCAGCGTCACCGGCTCCGTCACGGCGGCGCGCACGTCGCAGCCGGCGGCGAGCGCCGTTTCGTAGCGCGGCAGGTCGAGACCCTGCCCATGCGCCAGCCGCTTGATGCGGACGGTGAGTTCGGGCTGAGGCTGGGCTTTGATCGCCGTGGCGGACATTCAGGTTCTCCGTCGTTTCGTAGTTCTTCTAATCTCCTTATCGCCTGATTCAGGCTGCATTTTTCCACAAACTCTCCCGAAGTTTTTCCATAGCCTTCCCGGCTCGGCCCGGCGAGTTGGGTGTAACGCTACCTCTTTTCCGTCCTCGTCATCCCGGGGCGGCCTTGAGGCCGAACCCGGGATCCATGGTTCGATTTCGCCTTCATGCTCCGGTCGTTAAGTTTGGCGCCCTGGATTCCGGGTCCCGCTGTCGCGGTCCCGGAACGACAACCACGGGTTCTCATCGCCGCGGTTCAGCCGAACCCGAACGTATGAGGTGGAGAGGTTGCGCGGCCCGCCCGCGAGAGGGCTTGGCCAAAGAACGCAGGTATCGCGGGGTTGCTCTCGCAACAGGCCGCGCTGGACGGCTTTTTCAGCACCGCCGCCTGTCCGTGCGCCGTGCGGAGTCCATGAGCCCGGTTCGGCTTCTTGAACCGGACTGACCCGCGGCGGACGAAAGAAAGGATGAAACCGTTTCCTTCGCCACGGCGCCCTTTCGAGGCGCCGCCCGCGCAAGATCCAGGCGTTCGGCCGGCCGGAATTGGGCTCGAGGTCCGTTACGCCTCTCCCAACCCGCGCGCCGCCGGTCCGGACCGTGAAGGACGGTGAGCTCCACGCCTCTCCGTATCCGGACTGCTTCGCAGTATAAGGCCATTCGGAAAGTGGTGGATAACTACGCACCGACACTGGGAAATTTTGAAGAATTCATCAGATAGGGTGTAAAATTTCGAACCCTGCTCGCCTTATAGGTGCGCCACAGGAAACGCGGAGAACCCGTTAAAGCTCCGATTCCGGATTGCTCGGCTGACATCGGTCAACTTGCGCGGTTGATCTATCTTGCGCATTCAGGCGCCAGCAGGACTCAAACACCGAGCAATAGCAGATTTCCAGATTGGCCCGGCCTGACCTGGCCAGATCGCGAAAGGCGAGCGTGGTTTCTTTTGATGCAAACCTGGCGTCCAGGGAGACAGCGATAATGTCTTCGTTCGCCGATAGGACCGCATCGGAAAGGACATTGTTCGAAATGCCGAACTCGCCATCCTGATCGACAAGTGAAACCACGTCGTACCAGGATAAATATTCCTGCCCGTCGACGGTAAGCTTCACCTGCTTGATGCGGGCGGGGCCGATGCCGCGATTGCCGACGATGATGTCAAAACGCTCTTCGCCCGGCACGCCATAGTTGAGGTCCGTAACGCGGATATGCGGCCAGACCGCCGCTTCGGACTGGCGGCGCACGGCGGCGGATTCATTGAGCGCGGCGTAAAGCGCAACAGCCCCGGTAAAGACGCCGGCAACAGCGAGAACGGTCTGAACGACATTGATGCGAACGAATACGCGCTCGGCGCGGGTCATGCGTTCTTCACGTGGCGGGGCAGGCTGTGGCTCTCTATCCCGCGCGGCGCCCGCCTTGTCTTCCGCTTCATCGCTCATGTCAGAGCGCGGCCTGCATTTCTTTCAGACGGTCGAGCGATTGTTGTGCGGCGAGCTTTTTTTCGTCCGTGTCGGCGTCTGCGAGATCCTCTTCCGCATTCTTGAGTCGCTGCGCGATGGCGGCGGCGTCAAGATCTTCGGCCTTCATCGCCTCCTCAGCCAGCACGGTGAGGCCCGATGGCGAGATTTCCGCAAAGCCGCCGCGCACGAAGATGCGCTGTTCGTCCGAGCCGGTTTTGACCCGCACCATGCCGGGGGCCAGCGTCGTCATCAGCGGCGAATGGTTCGGCAACACGCCGATCCACCCCTCAGTGCCCGGAATATCGACCTGATCGACATCCGCCGACATCAGCTCTTTCTCCGGAGAGACGAGGTTGAAATGGAGTTTGTCAGCCATGTTTTGTTCAGGTGGCAGGTGGCAGGTGGCAGGTGGTAGTGAAATTCACTGTCCGACCCATACAACCTACAAACTACAACCTACTCCCTTCCTTAAGCCGCCTCTGCCGCGAGACGCTCCGCCTTCTCGATGGCGTCATCGATCGAGCCGACCATGTAGAACGCCGCTTCCGGCAGGTGGTCGTATTTGCCTTCGATGAGGCCCTTGAACGAACGCACCGTGTCTTCGACCGGCACCTGAATGCCCGGGAATCCGGTGAAGACCTGCGCCACGTCGAACGGCTGCGACAGGAAGCGCTCGACCTTGCGCGCTCGCGCGACGACAAGTTTGTCTTCTTCGGAAAGCTCGTCCATGCCGAGGATCGCGATGATGTCCTGCAGGGCCTTGTAGCGCTGGAGGATCGACTGAACGCCGCGGGCGACCTCGTAATGTTCCTCGCCGATAATGCGCGGATCGAGAATGCGCGAGGTCGAGTCGAGCGGATCGACCGCCGGATAGATGCCCTTTTCCGAAATCGCGCGGTTCAGAACCGTCGTCGCATCGAGGTGCGAGAACGACGTCGCCGGCGCCGGGTCGGTGAGGTCGTCGGCCGGCACGTAGATCGCCTGAACCGACGTGATCGAGCCCTTGGTGGTGGTCGTGATCCGCTCCTGCATGGTCCCCATGTCGGTGGCCAGCGTCGGCTGATAGCCCACGGCGGAAGGAATGCGGCCCAATAGCGCCGACACCTCGGAGCCCGCTTGCGTAAAGCGGAAGATATTATCGACGAAGAACAAAACGTCCTGCCCCTGATCGCGGAAATGTTCGGCGACCGTGAGGCCCGACAGCGCAACGCGGGCGCGGGCGCCCGGCGGCTCGTTCATCTGGCCGTAGATCAGCGAGCATTTGGAGCCCGCCGCCGAGCCGCCATGTTCGGCCGGGTTCTTGTTCACGCCGCTCTCGATCATTTCCCAGTAAAGGTCGTTGCCTTCGCGGGTGCGCTCGCCAACGCCGGCGAACACCGAATAACCGCCGTGCACTTTGGCGATGTTGTTGATCAGTTCCTGAATGAGCACCGTCTTGCCGACGCCCGCGCCGCCGAAGAGACCGATCTTGCCGCCTTTGGCGTAGGGGCAGAGAAGGTCGACAACCTTGATGCCGGTCGCCAGCATTTCCGCTTCCGTCGATTGCTCGACGAAAGGCGGGGCTTCCTGATGGATGCCGCGTTTCGTTTGCGACGCGATGGGGCCGGCTTCATCCACCGGCTCGCCGATGACGTTCATAATCCGGCCGAGCGTTTCTTCGCCCACCGGCACCGAGATCGCTTCGCCAGTGTCTCTAACGGATTGCCCGCGCACGAGCCCTTCGGTCGAGTCCATGGCGATGGTGCGCACCACGTTTTCGCCCAAGTGCTGCGCAACCTCCAGCACCAGCCGGTTCCCGTGATTGTCCGTTTCCAGCGCGTTCAAAATGCCCGGCAGGTTTTCGTCGAACTCAACGTCGACGACAGCGCCGATAACCTGTGAAATGCGGCCTTCTTTGCTCATGGCGTACTTCCTTCAGTCCTTCGTCCGTCTGCAGCGCTTCGCCTTAAAGGGCTTCGGCGCCGGAGATAATTTCAATCAGTTCTTTCGTAATCTGGGCCTGACGCGCGCGGTTATATTGCAGCGTCAGCTTGTCGATCATGTCGCCGGCGTTGCGCGTGGCGTTGTCCATGGCGGTCATGGATGCGGCCTGTTCGGACGCAACGTTTTCAAGCAGCGCGCGGAACACCTGAACCGCCACATAGCGGGGCAGGAGCGCGCGCAGGATGTCGGTCTCATCCGGCTCGTATTCGTAGACCGCGCCCTTAAGGTCCGGCGTCAGGGCGCCTTCCGGCGCCTCAGCCGGAATGATCCGCTGCGCCGTCGGCACCTGGGAGACGACGTTCTTGAACTTGCCGAAGAACAATGTCGCCTTGTCGAACTCGCCTGCGTCGAAACGCGACAGCACTTGTTCGGCGATTTCGTGCGCCTCGCCAAACCCGACCTGTTTGATGTCGACGAAATTCGTCTTCCAAACGATGAGGTTGCCGTAAAGGCGCTTTAGCTGCTCCTCGCCCTTGCGGCCGACGGTAACGATCTTGACCGTCTTGCCCTCGCCCTGCAGCTTGATGATGTGCTCGCGCGCGAGCCGCACAATGGACGAGTTGAAGCCGCCGCAAAGGCCTTTATCGGCCGTGGCCACGATCAACAGATGCGTTTCGTCCTTACCCGTACCGGCAAGCAGTTTCGGCGCGTTGGGATTGTCCTTCGCGCTTGAAGCGAGGTTAGCGAGCACCGCCTCCATACGTTCCGTATATGGGCGGGATTGTTTGGCGCGCTCCTCGGCGCGGCGTAGTTTCGCCGCGGCGACCATCTGCTTCGCCTTGGTGATCTTCTGCGTCGACTTGACAGAAGAGATCCGGTTTTTGAGGTCCTTCAAAGAGGGCATTTATCTTGAACTCACATCCTGCATGATTATCGATCAATCGTGTCAGACAATACGCCACTCGCGTAGCTTGAAATTAATTCTCTTAACTCAGGAAACTTTTCTGCGGCAGCAGACATAACCGGGGCGACAACCTCAAAGTCTTTTGAAAAACCCGGGTCGCAGCTATGTCGAGTGTAAGCTGATTTTTTCGCTGCATCAGATATATCGACGAAATAAGTGGTCCCGTCAGAACAAAGACCATCTGCGAGGCGGACAAACGGCTTCCTAAAAACTTTTTCGCTGAGCATTTCATCGTACACTGATTTAAAGTCATCAAGCGACACTCGAGTCGAATAGCTTTCACGCGAGTCTTTTTGCCAAGCGACAACGCCTATGTCTCTCGGAACGGCATAGCCGTCAAAAGAAATTAGGGCGTAGTCATCGTAACCTTCGGGGCCTGACTCCCCCAGTCCAAACGTCTTTGCGTAAATATATGCTACTGAGTCACTTAGGTTTTCTTCGCCTCTATATCCATCCCATGACGCAGCGACCAGCAATGGCGCCCTGAACGACGGATCGATAACGACTCTAATTTGTTTAGAAGAGTCTGCGCCGGCAGCGGCGCTGGGCAAGTCGATTTCAAATTCGCCAAAGTTTCCGAGCAGGTAGCTATGATATTGGCGTCGGAAATTTTCTGTAACGGCAGGGTCAGAACTGAGGTCCACGTGGCAACCATCAGGGTCGTTGCAAACCTCGCTTCCGCGGACAACCCCCGGGATGCCGTCGGCGCTCGTCGCAGACACACAAGCCGAAAGAGCCGCCGCAAATGCAGCCGCCAATCCCGCAATGTAAGCAATTCGCAACAACATTAGTTCGTCTTCTCGTTACTCTTACGCAAAGCTTTTCGAAAACGCGTCGAGCGCGGATTTCAGTTTGCCTTCGGTGTCGTCGTCGAGCTTGCCGGTCTCGCGGATGGTTTTCAGGATATCCGCGTGGTCCGCATGCAACTTGCGCAGAAATTCACGCTCGAAGTGGCCGACCTGCTCTTTCTTGATCTTGTCGAGATAACCTTGCGTACCGGCGTAGATAACGCAGACCTGTTCTTCGACATTGAGCGGAGAATACTGGCCCTGCTTCATCAGCTCGGTAAGGCGGTCGCCGCGGTTGAGGATCCGCTGCGTCGTCGCATCAAGGTCGGAACCGAACTGGGCAAACGCCGCCAGCTCGCGATATTGTGCAAGCTCGCCCTTAATTTTACCGGCGACCTGTTTCATCGCCTTGATCTGCGCCGCCGACCCCACGCGCGACACCGACAGACCGACGTTCACCGCCGGACGGATGCCCTGGAAGAACAGGTCGGTTTCAAGGAAGATCTGGCCGTCGGTGATCGAGATCACGTTGGTCGGGATGTAGGCCGAAACGTCGTTCGCCTGCGTTTCGATGATCGGCAACGCCGTCAGCGAACCCGCGCCGTTGTCTTCGTTCAGTTTCGCGGCGCGCTCAAGCAAACGCGAGTGCAGATAGAAAACGTCGCCCGGATAGGCTTCGCGGCCTGGCGGACGGCGAAGGAGCAGCGACATCTGGCGATAGGCCACAGCCTGCTTCGACAAATCATCATAGATGATCAGCGAGTGCATGCCGTTGTCGCGGAAATATTCGCCCATGGCGCAACCGGCGAAGGGCGCAAGGAACTGCAGCGGGGCCGGTTCCGACGCGGTCGCGGCGACGACGATGGAATATTCCATGGCACCGTTGTCCTCGAGCGTCTTCACGATCTGCGCGACAGTCGAACGCTTCTGGCCGATGGCGACATACACGCAGTAAAGCTTTTTCGATTCGTCGCCCGATGCGTTGATGTCTTTCTGGTTGAGGATCGCGTCAACGCAGACAGCGGTTTTACCCGTCTGGCGGTCGCCGATCACAAGCTCGCGCTGGCCTCGGCCGATGGGGATCATGGAGTCGATGGCTTTAATTCCCGTCTGTACCGGTTCGTGCACGGACTTGCGCGGCAGGATGCCCGGCGCCTTGACGTCAACAACGCGGCGCTCGGCGGCCTCAATCGGGCCCTTGCCGTCAATCGGATTGCCGAGCGGGTCGACAACGCGGCCGAGAAGGCCTTTGCCCACCGGCACGTCCACGATGGACTTGGTGCGCTTGACGATGTCGCCTTCTTTAATCTCGCGGTCTTCGCCGAAGATCACGACGCCGACATTGTCGCTTTCAAGGTTGAGGGCCATGCCCTTCACCCCGTTGGCGAATTCGACCATCTCGCCGGCCTGAACATTATCAAGGCCATAGATGCGCGCGATGCCGTCACCCACGGAGAGCACCTGACCGATCTCTGAAACCTCGGCGTCTTTGCCGAAATCCTTGATCTGCTGTTTTAGAATGGAGGAAATTTCCGCCGCGTTGAGTTCCATGTGCCTCAAGCCTCTTTCATTACGGTCTTCAAACGGTTCAGTTTTGTTCGGAGCGATGCGTCAACCATTTTGGAGCCGATCTTGACGATCAGGCCGCCTAGCAAATCCGGATTGACGCGGGTTTCAAGGTTCACCGCCTTGCCCACAAGCGTCTCGATCTCAAGGCGGAGCGCCTTGACCTGATCGTCATTCATGGCGGCGGCGGTCATTGCTTCAGCGCTCACCTCACCGCGGTCGTCGGCGGCGAGTTTCGCGAAGGAGCGGATCATGTCTTCGAGCGCAAAAAGACGCCGGTTTTTGGCGATTAGTTTCAGGAAATTGGCGGTCAGCGCGCAGAAGCCCGCCTTTTGCGCCAGCGATTCAACCACCGCCATCTGCTCGGCGCGGTCATAGACCGGGCTTTTCAGAAAACCGCGCAATTCGTCAGAAGCGGTGATCGTCGCCTGCAGCGCGCGAAGTTCGCCCTCGATGGCCTCAATAGAGCCCGCTTCCTTCGCCAGATCGAACAGCGCCGTCGCGTAACGGCCGGCGACGCCCGACACCGGAGCGGAATTGGCTGAACCCTGATCCGTCACTGGCTTTCCCGTGCTCCGTCTTGAGGCGGCGCCGCTTGGCGGCAGCGCCTAAGGTTTTGAAATTACTTACGAAAATTAGGCCGCGCGCGGGACGCTGCGAGCCTTGGTCGCGTGATCGCGCGTGGGCGTAGCATGGCCCCCGCCGCGACGCAACAATTGCCCCCTGCGGCGGAATGGCGGGGGTTTGCGGGTTTCCAAACGCAGCGCGTTGGGCGAGTTTCGCTGCAGCTATTCGAGAGTATTGGATGGGGATTATCGGTGAGCTCAGAAAGGCCCTGATCGCACGGCACAAATCCGGCGTTGTCTTCACCCATGTGCCGAAATGCGGCGGGACTTCGGTTCAAACGGCACTTTTCAGGCATTTCCGGCTTTCGCGCGAACACATCCTTCCGGTTGAATCGCGTGCTGCAGAACGTCTGGGCGCCCCGCATCTGCGACAGGCGGCGGCTTTTCCAGAATTTGAGGCGCTGGAATTGCGAAAGCAGCTCGTCGCCTATGCGCTTTCGCGCGACGTCAAATGCATCACCGGGCACAACCCAATCAATGAGCCGATCATGAGCGCCCACAAAGGCACGCATAAATTTGTCACCGTATTGCGCGACCCGGTGGAGCGGTTTTGCTCCCATTACCGCTTCGTTTACAAAAGCGGCGTTGCAACCGCCGTGGACGAAAAACTCGACGACTTTCTGGAAACAAACCGCGCCCGCTGGTTCGGTTCAATTTACGTTACATATTTTGGCGGCGCACCCGCCGCAAAACCGGTGATCGAACAGTCCTCAATAGAAAGAGCTCAGAAAATTGTCAGCGGTTTCGATGCAGTCGGCTTTCTTGATCGCATGGACAAGTTCCAACAGCAACTGCGCGACCTGTTAGGCGTCAACGTCAAAATCGACGTTAAAAACCGCACCAAGGACCGGGCGACCCATTGGCGCGGAGAGATTTCCGACCAACAGCTTGAACGTATTCGTGAGATATGCAGACCAAATATCGAGGTCTATGAATATGCGCGCAAACGCTGCTTGAGCGCCTGAAGGTTTCGCCGCGAATGAGTTCTAGAAACGCAAACCCAAGCGGGCGCCGATCTGGTCCATGCCTTCATTGTCAGTGCAAAGACCCGCGTTCGAAATATGGTTCCAGTGAAACGACGCGCTGATGCGATCCGTCAGCCTGTAACCGACATCCCCGGCGATGCGGAACAGGACGCGGCAGCCGTAAAACACGGTTTCATCGACGCGGCCTGCATCGACGATGGGATCGAACATATCGGTTTCGCCATTGTGAATGCTAAAGCCCGGGCTGACTGCCACGAACCACTTCGATCCCAGCTCAAGCTTCCATTCAAGGCCCGTATAAACCTGACTGGTCGCATCGGAATCGGTTGCGATCGTCGCACCTATCAGCGGGCGCGGCGCGCCGAGAACTGTCAGAATTCGCGGTGATGAAAAAAGCGCTTCGGCGTTGATAGCCGCGCCGTCTTCCTTACTCGACCCGAAACCGCAACAGCTTTGCACGTAAACGCCGGCGCGCACTTCGTCGATAATTTGCGCGGACGCAGCGCCGAACGAACCCAGCGCCAGCATAACCGACAAAATCACGATACGCATCATCACGTTATTCACCCCCAAAACATGAATCATTTTAGACCGTTAAAGGATTAATCAATCCTTACAACAGCGGGGCTTTCTGGTTCCTTTACAGGAAGTTATAGGGATTGATATCGACAGAAATGCGAACCACGGATGTTTTCTTGATCCGCGACAGCCAGTCGGAAAGATAGGCCTGCAGATGAACATTGCGCCGGGCTTTGACGAGCATGCGCTGGCGCGCAATGCCGCGAAGCCGATAGATCGGCGTTCGCGCAGGGCCAAGAATTTCAACGCCATCCGCTAACGGGGCCGCCATACGCATCGCTTTCGCCATATTATCAAGCGCAATTTCGTCCCGCGAGCGCAGGGTGACCGATGCGAGCCGCCCATAGGGCGGGTAGCCGAGCGACCTACGCCCTTCAGCCTCAGCGGCAAGGAATGCGTCGCGGTCGCCGGACGCCAGCGCCTGCAGAACGCCCGCATGGGGCTGATAGGTTTGTAAAAGCGCGCGACCCGGTTTTTTAGCGCGCCCCGCACGGCCCGTGACCTGCGACAACAACTGATAGGTGCGCTCGCCCGCGCGCAGATCGCCGCCGGAAAGTCCGAGATCAGCATCGACGACGCCGACGAGCGTGAGGTTCGGAAAGTGATGTCCTTTTGCGGCGACCTGCGTTGCAATAAGAATATCAATTTCGCCGTTCTGCATCGCGTCCAGCACTTCACGCATGGCGCGCGGGCCCGGGGCTGTATCCGAAGACAGAACGGAGATGTTCGCATCGGGCCAGCGCGCGCGCGCTTCTTCGGCGACGCGCTCAACACCCGGACCACAAGGCGTTAAGGAATCCACCGCATTGCATTCCGGGCATGCGGACGGCTTCGGCATGGAAAATCCGGTGTGGTGACAGACCAGCCGTTTGTCGAAACGGTGTTCGACCAGCATCGTGTCAGAGCCTGGCGCGGTCATCTTGTGACCGCAACGGCGGCATAAGGTCATCGGCGCGTAACCGCGGCGATTGAGAAACAACATTGACTGTTCATCCGTAGACAGACGTTCATCAATCGCCTTCACCAGCGCGGGCGACAGCCACTTGCCCGCCTCCGGCGCATCTTCACGCATGTCGATCAGGCCGATGTCCGGCAGCGCCGCCTCGGCGAACCGCGCCGGCAGGCCCACAGCGCCGTATCGGCCTTCGTCCACATTGACGACGGTTTCCAGCGACGGCGTTGCGGATGCGAGAATGACGGGAAAACCAGCGCGGGCGCCGCGCGCGACGCTAAGGTCGCGAGCGTGATAGATGACGCCTTCCTCCTGCTTGTAGGCGTTGTCGTGCTCCTCATCGACAACGATCAATTTCAGATTGGGAAAGGGTAGGAACAGCGCTGAACGCGCGCCAACGACCAGCCGCGCGGACCCTTCCGCCACGCGCCGCCAAGTGCGCCGGCGCTGGGCGCCCGTCAGTTCCGAATGCCATGGCGCGGGCGCGGCGGCGAAGCGTTCTTCAACCCGCCCTAGAAACGGCAAGGTCAATGCGATCTCCGGCAACAGGATCAATACTTGTGCGGCTGGATCGAGCTTCAGCGCTTCAGCGACAGCTTCAAGATAGACTTCGGTTTTTCCCGACCCGGTGACGCCGTCGATCAGGATCGCTTTGTGTTCGCCGCGCGCGACGGTTTTCTTGATTTCATCGGCGGCGAATTGCTGGTCGTCCGAAAGGTTATGTCCGGCGCGCGACAGGTCCGGCGGATCGAACGGCGGGTCCGGATCAATATCGACGCGCGTCAACGCGCCCGCATCTGCAAGACCGCGCACGACGCCATCGCTGACGCCCGCGGCCGATGCGAGTTCGGCCGTCGTCATGGGCGCATCACTCGCAATATCAAGAACGGCTTTTCGCTGAGGCGTCAGACGCGCCGGTTTTGCGCCACCCGCGACAAACGCCGTCTGCATTCGAGGACCTTCGAGCGCATCCGAAACCCGCATCACCATTCGGAGGATCGCCCCCAGCGGAAACATGGTGTAGTCCGCCGTCCAGTTGATGAAATCGATAAGTTCGCCCGAAAGCGGCGGCGCATCGATCACGTCGATAATGGCTTTTAGCTTTTCGGGGGCCGCAGGATCGCCGTTGGACGGCCAGACAACGCCAGTAACCTCCCGCGGGCCAAAGGGCGCGCGCACAAAAGTCCCGGGCTCTGGCGCATCCCCCACTGCACAGAGATAGTCATACGCCTTGGGCAAAGGCAGCGGAAACAACACGCTAACGCAGCTTTGGAGGCCAAGTCCGCCGTTTTCAGCGGGCGCACCCATTATGCGTTGGCTGATATTCATGTTTGCGTGCTTGATCCTGCCTGCAGTTTCGGGTGAATTACAGCCACTTATCGGTAGTGCAATCCGGGCGGAGCGCAATGCGTATCATCTTTTTCTCTCTTCTGCTTTTTGTTGTGACCACCGGCAATGCTGACGCCAAATACAGTTTCTGCAACAAGTCGAGTTATGCGCTGTCCGCCGCCATTGGCTATGTGGATGGCGACCGGCTGGCCACGCGCGGCTGGTGGCGCCTGCGCCCCGGTCAGTGCAAGGTGGTGTTAACCGAGCAAGCGAAGCCCGGCCGCTATTTCGTTTATGCCGAAGCCATCCCGGGACACAAAGGCGCTTTGCGCACCTGGTCCGGCGATACGGCGCTTTGTGTGGAAAACGCGGGCTTCTTCAATCTGCGCAATCAGGATGTCTGCCGCGACGATCCGATGCGGCAACGAAGGTTTTTCAATGTCGAGGTGACCGAACAGGCGGGCGGCAACTGGCAGACGGACTTCACTGAAGCTAGCACTTACACGGTTTACTCGGCGGAAGTCGCAGGCGTGCAACGGCTTTTGAGCGACATCGGCGTCGATGCCGGTCGGGTTGACGGCGCCATGGGCCGCACAACACAGCGCGCGCTCGCTAACTACCGCAAACAAAAAGGCCTCTCCGAGGGCTATTCCATCGACGACGAAGTGATTGACGCGCTGATTGAAGACGCCAACGCCCGCGAAGCAAAGCTCGGCCTCTTCCAGTGCAACAAGACCAACGCGCCCGTATGGGCCGCCATTGCATCGGCCGAGGATGAAGACGCCTACACATCGAAAGGCTGGTGGAAAATCGAACCCGGCGATTGCGCGAAAATCGTCAAGGGCGCGCTCGCGAAAGATCACTATTACGTCTATGGCGTTATGGAAGATCCGGCTGGGGACCGGCCCATTACTGGCGGCGAGAAAAGTTTCTGCGTCAATGTCATCATGTTCAACCTCAGCGACGAACTCGCCTGCGCAGATCAGGATCTTGAGGCAGCGTCGTTCCGCCGGATTGAAATTGGCGGCGCGCAATCATTGAACTTTGATTTTACACCTGAAATGTTCGCCGCGCCCTCGGAAGCCGGCGGAGAATAAACGACGAGTTTTCATTGCCCGATCTAATCCACGTCGAAAACTGGGTTTTCGATCTCGACAACACGCTTTACGGCGCGCAAGAGCAGCTGTTTCCGCAGATGGACGTGCGGATGACGGCGTTTATCCGCGAGCGCCTGTCCATGAACCATGACGATGCGCGCCGAATGCAGAAAGACTATTACGTCGAATATGGCACGACCATGAGCGGGTTGATGACCGAGCATGACGTGTGTCCCGATGAATTTCTCGAATACGTTCACGACATCGACATTGCGCATCTGAAGGAAAATAAGGGCCTCGGCGCGGCGCTGGCCTCGCTGCCGGGACGGAAATTCATCTTCACCAACGGGTCGGTGAAGCACGCCGAAAACGTCGCCGGGGCGCTGGGCGTGCTGCATCATTTCGACGAGATTTTCGACATCAAGGCGGCCGGCTATGCGCCAAAGCCAAAACGCGAGCCTTACGAAAAGTTTCTGACATCGCATGGCATCAACCCTCGACGCGCCGCCATGTTTGAAGACATCGTGCAAAACCTTGAAGCGCCGCACGCGCTCGGCATGACAACCGTGCTTGTGCATTCCGACGCTGCGTGGCTTGATGACGAGCCCCATGACAAACGCCCCGCGAGAGCGAGCGAGACGGCGCCCCATATTCATTACGTTACGGATGATTTAACCGCGTTTCTGAATGCCGCCAATAAAGCGCACGTAAAAGCCAGTTAAAGAACCACCATGACCGATAAAGCTGCATTGGAATCTGTCATCAACGCCGCGTGGGAAAACCGCGCGGGCGTTTCCCTTGAAACGAAAGGCGAGGTTCGCGAGGCGGTCAACGAAACGCTTGCTCTGCTCGATCAGGGCGCGGCCCGCGTCGCCGAACCCGTCGAAGGTCAAGGCAACCTCAAGGAATGGCAAGTCAATCAATGGCTGAAAAAGGCCGTGCTGTTGTCTTTCCGCCTGAACGACAACCGCTTGATCGACGGCGTCAACGGACCCTGGTGGGACAAGGTCGAAACAAAATTTTCGGGTTGGAGGGAAGAAAACTTCCGCAAGGGCGGCTTCCGCGTGGTGCCGCCGGCGACCGTGCGCCGCGGTTCTTTTATCGCGAAGAACGCCGTCCTGATGCCGTCTTATGTCAATATCGGGGCCTATGTCGGCGAAAGCGCAATGATCGACACCTGGGCGACGGTCGGCTCCTGCGCGCAGATCGGCGCGAACTGTCACATCTCCGGCGGCGCGGGCATTGGCGGCGTTCTTGAGCCGCTGCAGGCAAACCCGGTCGTCATCGAAGACAATTGTTTCGTCGGCGCGCGCGCTGAAGTCGCCGAAGGCGTTATCGTGCGCGAAGGCTCGGTGCTTTCCATGGGCGTTTATCTCGGCGCATCGACGAAGATCGTGAACCGAGAAACCGGCGCCGTTCTTTACGGCGAGGTACCGCCCTATTCGGTTGTGGTTTCCGGCTCGATGCCGTCGGAAAAAGGCGGCCCCAATCTTTATTGCGCCGTCATCGTCAAACAAGTTGATGAAAAAACACGCGCAAAAACATCCGTCAACGAACTGTTGCGGAACGCGTAGCCTGCTCTAAACCGGTTTCTTTTTCTGCGGCCATGCACACATAGCCTTCCGGGCCGACAAACCGGATCGGGCGATCTTTGGCGACCTCACACAGCACATCGAGAAAATGATGAATGCGGTTCGGCACGCCGAAATTCCTGATTGCCACACAAATGCAAGGCGTTTCGCATTCCTCGATGTACGTTTCGACAGCACGACGCAACATTCCCGGCGCATAGAAAGCCTGTGGCCGGAAAACATCGCGCGCATGCCCTCTCTTGAATCCTGTCGAAACTGCTGAATAAACTGACACGATCCACATGCCGGGATGGGCGAAATCGCGGCGGCGATAGGATGTGAGCGGGATCGCCCAGAAATCTTCCGCCACGGCGCTGCCCGCCAATTCCGGCTGAAACGGCGTTAGCGGGACGGACACCATGGATGGCCGCACGCCGAGACTTTTCGTACCCGGATAGAGCGCTGAAATGCGCCGCGGCCGCAGCCCCGACTCAAGCGTCAGATCATAACGTACGCCAAGCGAGGCGAATTTTTCCATGCAATACGCCGCACTCCACATATCGCCCATACGCGCCGCCTGGCAGCGAAACCCGAAATTTTCACTGAAATTTGCGACCGCTTCTTCGATGGTTTCATTGATGAGCGCCGCATCCGCATAGTTCGCACGCCAGCCACGATCTGTCTTTTCAATGCTGTGAATATGGAGACCGATTTCATCGCCTTCCCGCCGGCGCGCCTCCAACTCTGCCTGATAGCGTTTCGCGATCGCAAACGCGTCGCCATAAACACCGGCGATATGCCGGTCCATGCGCACATACCAGCCGAAAGAAGCCTTGGCGCCGGTCCTGTCTTCAAGCTCGGCCCGACGCAAAGCCATTTCACGCAACGCAACGCCGGCGCTGTCGAAAGTTTGCGTCTGCTCGCCCGGCATTCTCTCGTCGGGCTCTAGATCAATGGCGAAGTGGACTGGTATCGAATTCATCAGTCTTAACAGGCTCTGTAACCGTTAGAATATCTGAGACCCGAACCTGCCTGCAAAGACTGAAGTTTTAGTAACGCGTGCCGTCCTTCCGGTAAGCCGCCCAGCCTTCGGGGCCTTTAACCATCTGCAGATTGACCTGCGTGTCGGTGTAGGATGACACTTCCTCTGCTGCGCGCGTGCCGACTTCCAGAAACACTGCGTCGGCGCTGGAGCGATTGACCGCCATATGTCCGTTGGCGACGCCGGCCTTGAATGTTGCGACATCGCCAGGGCGCAAAACAGTTTCTCCGTCGTCTTCCACAAGCACCGCCTCGCCTTCAAGCATATAGACAAGCTCGTCCTCGTTTTCATGCCAGTGCTTCAAGGCCGAAGCAGCGCCGGGCGCGAGGCGCGTGAGATTGACTCCAAACTGAGTGAGCCCGCCAAGATCGCCGAGCGCAATCTTCGACCTGCCCTTGCAATGTTGATCATAAGGCGGCGGATAGGCGCAGGCCGTACGGACTTCCGCTTCTTCAAGATTGAGTTTCGGCACCGGGTTTCTCCTCTAAGGGTGTGCTTGGAGGCGCTTGTTTTGCGATTACTGCTAGTCTAGCTGATGGTCATGAAAAAGATCGATCCCGTCGAGCTTGCGCAAGCGCTGATACGACGCCCGTCCGTCACGCCGGCGGACGAAGGCGCGCTCAACGTGCTTGAAAAAACGCTGGCGGGACTGGGCTTTCGCTGCACCCGCCTCAAATTCGAGGACGTCGATAACTTGTTTGCACAATTCGGAGAGGGCGAGCCTCATCTGTGTTTCGCAGGGCATACGGACGTAGTGCCGCCTGGCGATGAAGCCGCGTGGAGGAGCCCGCCGTTTGACGCAGCAGTGAAAGACGGAAAGCTCTGGGGCCGCGGCGCCGCGGACATGAAAGGCGCGATCGCGGCCTTCGCTGCGGCCGCCTCGCGCGCGATTGCTGATGGCGCCGTGAAAGGTTCGTTTTCATTTTTAATAACGGGAGACGAAGAGGGCCCGGCCATCAACGGTACGAAGAAAGTATTGGCCTGGCTTCACGAACAAAGAATCAAAATCAACCACTGCCTCGTCGGTGAGCCGTCAAATCCTGAAATGATGGGCGACATGATCAAGGTCGGCCGGCGCGGGTCGATCAATTGCTGGCTGACGGTAAAAGGCAGGCAGGGGCATGTCGCCTATCCGCATCGCGCGCAAAATCCGATACCGGCGTTATTGCGCAAACTTCTGCGGTTGAGCGAAACGCCGCTCGATAAGGGTTATGAACGATTTCAGCCGTCAAACCTTGAAATCACCGATATTCACATCGGCAATCCCGCGCACAACGTCATCCCTGAAAAGGCGACGGCGCGTTTCAACATCCGCTTCAACCCGAACTGGACCGGCATTTCCATTGATGCGTGGCTGCGCGAACAACTGGACGTGCTCACTGGGGAAACCGGCGCCAAATACGAACTTGAAACCATAGTTTCCGGCGAGGCGTTTTTAACGACCGACATGGACTTTCTGTCGCTGATCGCCGACTGTGCGGAAGAAAAAACCGGGCGGCGTCCGGAATACTCAACCTCGGGCGGCACGTCGGACGCGCGGTTCATCAAGGACTATGCGCCGGTCGCCGAATTCGGGCTCGTCGGCGCAACGATGCACCAGACCGATGAACATGTGGCCGTCAGCGACATTGCTACGCTTACGGATATTTATGAAGCGATTATCGCACGGTATTTCGAGCAGTTTCCCGTCAGTAAATAATTACGCTTCATGTTCCGCCCGTACGAAATAAAGCCCGTCCGGCGGCGCCACGGGTCCGCAGCGCGTGCGGTCCGCCGCCTCCAGAGCATCCCTGAAATCGCGCGGACACCACCTGCCTTTGCCCACTTCAACGAGCGAGCCGGTGATTGAGCGCACCTGATGATGCAGGAACGATCGCGCAACGCAACGAATGACGATCTCGTCGCCCAAGCGTGAGACGGAAATCTCATCCAGCGTTTTAACGGGTGAGTCCGACTGGCAGGCAGCGGCGCGAAAGGTCGTGAAGTCGTGCCTGCCCACAAGGCACTGCGCAGCGGCATTCATCGCGTCGGCGTCAAGATTTTGCGATACGCGCCAAGCGCGGCCTTTGTCCAGCGCGAGCGGCGCACGGCGATTGACGATGCGATATTCATAGGCTCGTCGCATGCATGAAAATCGCGCATGAAAATTTTCGCTGACTTCCTCGCATGCGATGATCGCAATCGGCTGCGGTCTCAGATGCTGGTTGATCGCATCGCGCACCGTATCCGCACGGTGCTCTTTTGAAAGGTCCGCATGGGCAACCATGGCGAGGGCATGAACGCCTGCATCGGTGCGCCCGGCCGCATGAGTCGAGTTTTCATCGCCGCAGAACGCCTTGATCGCCTTTTCAACCGCTTCCTGAATCGACGGGCCGTTGGCCTGGCGCTGCCAGCCGACGTAGTTTCTCCCATCATACTCGATTGTCAGTTTGTACCGCGGCATCACGTGGTTATATTACGGGGAAAAGAAAGGGAAACCCGTCAATGTCCGATAAAAAGTCCAGCTGGATCACCTGGCGCGCAGCACGACCAGAGGTTTTGTTCTTTGCCTGCGTCTTTGCGGCGTTCCTGCTGTTCAGAACCACCGCCTACGGCATGTATCACATCCCCAGCGAGAGCATGCTGCCCACGCTGGCGGTTGGCGACCGGATTTTGGTGAGCAAGTTTTCCTATGGTTACAGCCGGCATTCGGTTCCTTTCTCCATCGGCCCGGAAATCGACACGCCGACGGGCCGGATCTTTGCGAAACTCCCCGAGCGCGGCGATCTGGTTGTATTTAAACATCCGCATTCCGGTGAAACGCTGATCAAGCGCGCGGTCGCCCTGCCCGGCGATACGGTCGAGATTCATGACGGAAGGCTGATCCTTAATGGCGAGATGACGCCGCGCATGCTTGAAGCAACCTTCCATTATCGCGAGCACAAGGGCGGCATCGCCAAGGTCGGGCGCTTCATGGAAACCCTGCCCGAAGGCCGGGCGCATGAAATCTATGAACGCGGCGATCATTATGCGGGCGATAATTTCGGGCCCGCCGTCGTGCCTGAAAATAATGTGTTCGTGATGGGCGACAATCGTGACAATTCACTGGACAGCCGTTTCACTGATCCCGGCGTCGGCTTTCTGCCTGCTGAATTTCTGGTGGGCCGCGCTGACGTGATGCTGTTCTCGCTAAACATGCGAAAGCACGAAAGCGGCCTTAAGAAACTCGAACGCCGCTGGATGGCGCCGCTGCGGTAGCGTCAGGTCAGGACGCCGCCGACCTCGAGCGGGAATCCGCGTAGAAATTCCTGCGCGCTTTGCGCCCTTTTTCCGGCGCGGTGTAGCGTCACCAGTTCAATGGCGCCGGCGCTGCACGCGACGACAAGTTTGTCGTCCGTCTGGATAACAACCCCCGGTTCGCCGCCGCCGTCGGCAACTTTTGAAAACAGCGCCTTTACGCGCGCGCCATCAACCTCAAACCACGCACCCGGAAAAGGTGAGAGGCCGCGTATTTGCCGGTCGACGGTTTCAGCGTCTTTGGTCCAGTCGATCCGTGCTTCTGCGGACGAAATCTTGTTGGCGTAGGTGACGCCCTCTTCGGCTTGCGGCGTTTCCACTAGCGCGCTGCGTTCCAGGGCCGCCAGCGCGCGCGGCGCCAGTTGCGCTGCTACGGTTGCGAGTTTGTCGTGGAGCGACCCGGCGGTGTCTTGCGCTCCAATTTCCACCGTTTCAGACAGCAATACGGGTCCGGTATCGAGCCCCGCCTCCATGCGCATTACCTGAACGCCGGTCAACTCATCTCCGGCCATGATCGCCCGCTGGATCGGCGCCGCGCCGCGCCAGCGCGGCAACAGCGATGCATGCAGATTGAAACAGCCATGCCGTGGCGCGTCGAGCACCGCCTGCGGCAAGATCAGCCCGTAAGCGACAACGACCGCTACATCGAGGTCGAGCGCCGCAAACGCCGCACGCGCTTCTTCGCTCTTAAAGTTTTTCGGCGTCCGCACCTCAAGCCCGTGGCTCTCTGAGAACTTATGCACAGGCGACGGCGTCAGCTTGTGGCCGCGGCCGGAGGGCTGTGGCGCACGCGTATAAACCGCGGCGATGTCATGACCGGCGGCGACAAGCTCCGCCAGCACTTTTACGGAAAACTCCGGCGTGCCCATGAAGGCGATGCGCATGGCGGTATCCTTGTGAGCGCGGATTTTAAGACGCCGCTGCGAGGCGCTGTTCTTTTTTAAGCTTCTTGAGGACACGGTCGCGCTTGAGCCGCGAGAGATAGTCGATGAACAGAACCCCTTCGAGATGATCCATCTCATGCTGGATGCAGACCGCAAGCATGCCTTCGGCGTCAAGAACCTGTTCAGTTCCGTCGTAGTCTAGGAATTTCACCCGGCAGCGCGCGGGCCGTTCGATCTCGTCGTAATAGTCCGGTACGGAAAGACAGCCTTCTTCATAAAGCTGCTTGTCTTCGGATGGATCGAGAATTTCCGGATTGACGAAATAGCGCGGCTCCGGCTCCTCGTCTTTGCCGGCGAGATCCATCACGATCACCCGCTTCGGGACCCCGATCTGGATAGCAGCAAGACCAATGCCCGGCGCATCATACATGGTTTCCAGCATGTCATCCATGAGCGCGCGCAAGTCGTCATCCACCTTGTCCACGGGTTTTGACACCTCGCGCAGGCGCGGATCGGGCGCAGTAATGATCTCTCTGACGGCCATGATGTTCACCTATGGCCGCACTCTCACGCCGTCAAGACGCAAGGAGAGGCCGCCTTGCAGCTACAAGGTGAAACGTGGTTAACGCTAAACCCTCGCTTTTTATGGGATTTTCCCTTAAACTTCGGCATCCGCTGTCGAGTAATGAGTTGGGGACCAGACGATGCAGACGCAGCCTTCCTTTCTTCAGGAAGAGGCTGAAGGCGCGACAACCGGCGTTGCAGCCGTCAACACGCCCGAACCGCTGATTCAGGGACAGGGGCCGATCCTCTGGGCCGGCGTCGGCGCTTTCCTCATTATTTTTATCACCGTCCTTATGCTGATCATTCGCGGCCGGGTCGTGCGCCCGAGCCGGCGAAAAGCGAAAATGAAGCCGCCAAACTATTTCGAACCGGCTGGCGATGATGCCGACATCACTTTCGATGACGAAGCGCATCATGCAACTGAAAGCGCCGCTTACCACGAAGACCCTGCGCAAGAGGACGAGCCCGAAGAGGCGGAAATTTCCATCGGCCACGACGAAGAGTATGACGATCAATATGACGAACGCCATCGCGGCGATCTGAACGAAGAACCGGAAGAGGCGCGCGAAGAAACGCCGAAAAAGAAAAAGTCGGCCTTCGCCGGCCTCTTCTCCAAAAAGCCTGATGAGAAAACACTCCATGAAGAGGCGTTCGATAATGAGGAAATAGATGAGGATTTCCGGGAAGAGGCGCCCGTCGATACGTTCTTCGCCGATCCCGAGCCTGAACCGGCCCCCGCACCGCCGCCGCACGAGCAGGACCTTCCGCCAGAGCTCGACTACGCGCCCGCAGCTGCGCCGGCGGCCGATGCAACCCGGCTCGCCCATGCGGAAGATGTCGCACAACGCGCGCTTCAGCGCGCCGAGGATGCAGAGAAACTCGCCCGCGACCTTGCTCGCGCCAACACCAATGCCGAGCGCACTGTCGCGCTGGGGCTGAAGGAAAACGAAGCGGCGTTAAACGCCATGAGTGAAAGGTTGACGGCCCTGGCCAAGGAATTTCAGACCCGCCTTGAAACCGTCCCCATGCAGGCGGCGAATGCAAACATCCACGACGCACATGATGGGCTGTCGGAGGCGCATTTTGCGGAGTTCGCCGATTTGCTTGGCGAACAGTTCGAAACGCTGCGCAACGCCGTCAATGCGTCTATCGACCGGCTTTCGCAACGGATCGATCACCTGCCCGCCGCCGCGCCGCACGCCGTCGCGCCCACGGCCGCGCGGGTTCAGCTCTCCGACATCTTGAGCGACGCCTTGCCGGCGCAGCGCTATGAATTCGGGCGCAAGCTGACCTCAGGACGCACTGCCGACGCCTGCATCGACATGCCCGGAAGCCTCGCGCCAATCGCCGTCGATGCGCGCTTCCCGGTGGAGGCGTTCGATGCGTGGCAGCGCGCCCGCAATGATCAGGACGCGGAAACCGAACTGCGCCGGATCATTTTGCGGCATATCGCTGACGCCGGTGAAAAACTTATCGTCAGGGGCGAGACGGCCGACTGCGCCATGATGTTTGTGCCGTCGGAACATATTCTTTCGCAACTGCACACGCATTTCCCCGACCTGGTGCAGGAAAGCTATCGCGCCAAGGTCTGGATGGTGGCGCCGACATCGCTGATGGCGACGCTGCACACGATCAGCGCAGTGATCTCCGGCGCAGGCATGCAGCATCAACCAAGCGACGCCGCATCGAGCGAGATCGCGAGAGAGTTAAAAGCCTTGCGCGAGCGGATCGCGTCTCTTGAAGCGGCGCAAGGCCGTGGGCTTACGGAACAGGGACACGCAAAGTCATATGACTGGCAGTCACTGCCTGAAGAACAGGCTGAATCACGCGCCGACATAGTCGAGGAGCATCCGCATGCTCCGGCGGAGCCCGCATCGCGACCACTTTCCGGCGCGGCGTCAGAAAACGATAAATCGCCGTTCCCGCTGCGCTAAATCAGGCGGCGTCATCGTGCGATTTCGGCGGCTCCAACAGGTCGCGCTCTCGAATCTCCCGCGGCGTTCCGTCCACATCGGAAAGCGCTTCAATATCATCATCGACGCCCGGCAATTCGTAATCAGCGAACTTGCGCGCACGCGACAAGACGCGCCCCTCAAAGCTGCCGATGCTGGCGTTGTAGTTTTTGAGCGCCCCTTCGAGCGAGCCGCCGAGTTTGCGCAAATGCCCGCTCATGGTTTTGAGACTGTCGTATAAATCCTTCGCCATGGCGGCGATGGCCTGTGCGTTTTCGGTCATCTTTTCCTGACGCCAGTTGAGCGCGGCCGATTTCAGCATGGCGATCAGGATCGTCGGCGAGGCGATGAGAATCTTGCGGTCGAAGGCGTCCTGATAAAGCTGCGGGCGCGCTTCCAATGCCGCCGAGAAATAATTCTCGCCCGGCACGAACATCACAACATAATCGAGCGAGTCCTTCAGCGACGCCGCATATTCTTTCGCGGACAGGCTTTTGACATGCTTCCACAAATCGTCTGCATGTTTGGCCAAATGCCCGGCGCGCGCTTCGTCGGTTTCGGCTTCAATGGCGTCGAGATAGGCGCCGAGTGAAACCTTTGAGTCCACGGCGACCACACGCCCGCCGGGCAGGCGTACGACCATATCGGGCTGCTTGCGCCGCTCGCCATCGTCGTGGCTCGCCTGTTCGATAAAGTCGACATAGGCCGCCATGCCGGCGATCTCGACCACATTTCGAAGCTGCTCCTCGCCCCAGCGGCCGCGAGTTTTCGGCCCGGCGCGCAGCGCTGTCGCAAGCTTTTGCGCTTCGGCGCGCACGTCATGAGTGGATTTCGTCAATTCACCGATTTGGTTGGCGAGGGCGCCGCGAGATTTAAACTGTTCGTCGCGCATCTCAGCGAGACCTTTTTCATATCGCTGCAAAGTTTCACTAACCGGTTTGAGCAAATCATCGAGCGCCTTGCGGCGTTTCTCGCCTTCGCTTTCAGCGTTTTCGCTATAGCGTTTGAAGGTTTCACTGGCGCGTTTCATGAACGATTCATTGGCGCCTTCGAGCATCTCCGCCGTCATCGCCTTGAAATCGTTTTCCATCCGGGTTTTGAGCTCGCCTAGCGCCTTTTCGCGTTCGGCAAGGGTTGCGCGTTCCGACGCAAGGTCTTTTTCAAGCTGGGTATGCGCCGCCTGCATGCCGGAAAGCTGCGCTTTCAAAAGCTCAGCATCATCGGCGCGCGCTTTCGCGGCGCTGTGGGCGATGCGCGCTTCCTCAAGTTCGTAGCGCAGCGCGCTTGCACGCCTTGCCGTCTTTCGCGCCTGGATGACAAAAAACACCGCCGCCAGCACGAAGAAAACCAAGAGCCAGAAAGCCGGGGCGTCAGGCGGCAGGCCCGCATCGGAAAGCGTTTGATAAATCATGGGCCGAACCTAGCCGATTCGGGTACGCCAAGGCTTTAAGTGATTCTCCCCAAGCTTCACTGAACGCTAAGCCTTTGTTTAATGGTTAACGCTACGTTTCCCGCCCATGAGCGCATCAACTCTCAAAGCGGCGGCAAGGTTTGGCGATATCCGCATCCCAGCGAGGATTGCTATAAGCGGGGCGCTGGCGATCGCCATGGCGTCCTTCGCCGTGTTCTTCATGCAGATCGCGCTTTCGGAAGATTACATTACGCCGGCAAAGGCGCCCATGGGCGGCGACTACGCCGCTTTCTGGACCGCGGCGAAGGCCGTGGCCGCAGGCGAGGCTGCGCAGATTTACGACCCAGCGCATTTCAGGGAGTGGCTGTTCGAGATCGCCCCGCCGAAAGAAACCTGGGGCCTCACCTGGCAATATCCGCCTACGTACTTTTTTGCAATCGCGCTTTTGGCGCTCCTGCCTTACGGCTTCGGTTATGCGGTCTGGACAGGCGGCGGGCTCGCGCTTTTTACGGCGGCCGCGCGTGGCGCCGGCGTAAAGGCCGAAGCGCTGGTTCTGCTGCTCGCGGCGCCGACACTGTTTCAGGCAGTCATCACCGGACAGAACGGATTTTTGACCGCGAGCCTGCTTCTCGGCGCGACCATGCTCGCCGACAAACGCCCCGCTGCGGCTGGGCTTTGCGCGGCGCTTCTCACCATGAAACCGCAACTGGGGTTGCTCTTGCCCTTCGCCTATATCGCCGGTGGTCACTGGCGCGCTTTCGGCGTCGCTGCGGCCGGATCCATTGTGCTGGCTGGCGCAAGCCTCGCTGTCTTCGGAACGGGACCATGGCTAGCGTTTTTCGAAAGCATTCTCGGCGCGGGCGCCAATGTGGAATCCGGGCGCATGCCGCTGTTCAAGATGCCGACGGCTTACGCGGCGTTTTCGCTGGCGGGCTTCCCGCCCGTCTTTGCGCTTGCGCTCCACGCCGTTGGCGCCGCCGCCGCGGTCTGGACAACAGTGACGATCTGGCGGCGCAGCGACAATGCGGCGTTGAAAGCCGCCGTCGTCGCCTGCGGCGCGTTTCTCCTGGCGCCTTACGCTTATTACTATGAGCTGGTGATCATGGCGGTTCCGCTGGCGCTGCTCGCCATGCAGTCCGCGCGCGAAGGCTGGCGGCCCTACGAACAGTTGATCCTGGCGCCGCTGTTTTTGATACCGCTGGTCCTGCCCGGCGACCCGATAAAGGCTGGATTCAATCTTTCCTTTGTCGTGACGGTGCTGGCGTTCGTGTTCGTCCTGCGGCGTTTCAAAGCCGCTTAGAACGGACGGCGCGCCTTCATGGCCGCGGCGAGCGTTCCCTCATCCAAATAATCAAGCTCGCCGCCGACGGGCACGCCCTGGCTTAACCGCGTGACGCTGACGCCGGAGGTTTCAAGGTGTTCGGTGAGATAATGTGCCGTGGTCTGACCATCGACCGTGGCGGGCAGGGCGAGAATGACTTCCGACACCGATTCTTCTTTTGCGCGGGCGATGAGCGCGCCCATGTTCAGATCATCGGGCCCGACGCCGTCTAACGGCGACAACAAACCGCCGAGAACATGATAGCGGCCCTTGTGGGCGCCGGCGCGTTCGAGCGCCCAGAGATCGCCCACATCCTGCACGACACAGAGCAGCGCGCCGTCGCGTTCGTCATCGGCGCAGACGGCGCAGGGGTCAATCGAGTCCCAGTTGCTGCAAACGCCGCACGCCTTCACCTTGTTGGCCGCATCGTCGAGCGCGAAGGCGAGCGGGCGCATCACCGGCTCGCGTTTTTTCAGAAGGTACAGCGCCGCGCGCTTGGCCGAGCGCGGCCCCAGCCCCGGCATTTTCGCAAGGAGATCGATAAGGCGCTGCAACTCTGGACCGATGGAGGCTGAGGGCATGACTATACGTCAGGGATTTTCTTGATATGCTCTAGAAGAGCTGCTGCCACCCTCAGAAAGTCAACCACATCTTCTTCTTTCAACTCATCAATTTCTTCATGCACAGCACGGTGCCGAGTTTGAAGAAACGAATTCAACAACTCTACCTCTTCCTCAGACAAGAAGTTTCTTTCACGCAATATCTTGCCCATTGCCTTTACTGAGAGTTTTTTATTGCCTTCCTTAGACTTACGAACTTTTTGCACGAGCTCACGCTCAATCATAGCCCAGGCTTCGATAACAACGACATGCAATCTATTTTTATTATTCTGCAATAACTCATTATACTCATTCGGTAAGTCTTTCGGAACCTCGATGCCTGCAATGTCTGCATCAGATTCAACAATATCGATGCTATCACCAAATGTTATCTCAAAGTCTTTGTATTTTGCTTTCCGGATGTAGGATGGAATACGCAACAAATGCTCGCGGAGAAGGAGCAGCAGAATTATCAATGCTGCCGGCCATGCAAGCGATTCGACTATACGTGCAATGAATTCAAGCCATCCCATCGGCACAACCTAAAACGGCAGCTTCATACCCGGCGGGAGCGGCAGGCCGGCGGTCATGTCTTTCATGCGTTCCTGTGTTTCGGATTCGAGTTTTGATTTCGCGTCGTTGATGGCGGCCGCGATTAGATCTTCGAGAATTTCCACCTCGTCCTCTTTCATTAAAGAACGCTCTATCGCAACGGCTTTGGCGTAGCCCTTGCCGTTGAGGGTCACTTTCACCATGCCGCCGCCAGCCTCGCCCGTGGCTTCCAGGTCCGCGAGCTGTTCCTGCATTTCCTGCATCTTGGCCTGCATTTCGCCGGCCTGTTTCATCAGCTTTGAAATATCCATTTACGCTTTTCCTGTTTCGGTTCGTTTCCTGACGGCTTCGGCCACCGCATCATCATCGGGGTCGACGGGCGCGTCGTCATCGGCCTCATCGGGCGCGGCCTCCACCGCGGTTTCGGTTTCGCGGATCGCAGTCACTTCCGCGCCCGGGAAGATTTCAAGCGCGCGTTTGACTTGTGGGTGTTCCATCACTTCGCGCTCGCGGGCATCGCGCAGGGTTTCGGCGCCCTGCGCCTTTGACGTCACCGTAACGATCCACTGGCGGCCGGTCCATTCCTTGAGTTTTAACGCCAGCCGGTTCGCCAGATCGCCCGGCGCATCGTCATGGAGGCGAAGCTCGATCCGGCCCTCAGCGAACGACACAAGGTGGACGTAGCTTTCCAGTTCGGTGCGCAGTTTTGCATCGCGCATCTTCCCGGCGAGTTTTACGACATCGTCAAACGCACGCAACCAGGGGCCGCCATCTGTCGGCCGCTGCGACATGGGCGGATGGATGTCGACGACTTCCGTATACTGAGTTTTAGCGGCCGGCGCCGCTTCGCTCGAGCGCTGCCGCTGCGGCGGAGCGTTGCCGGCGGTTACGGCATCGTTACTGTTTTTTTTTAAGGCGCGCAGGGCCTCGTCCGGCGTCGGCAGGTCGGCGGCGAAGCACAGCCGGATCATCGCCATCTCTGCCGCAGCAGCCGCGTCCGGCGCAACCTGCGTTTCGCTCAATCCCTTCATCAGCAGCGACCAGGCCCGCGTCAGCGCATTCATTTCGAGTGCGTCGGCCATGTTTTTGGCGCGCTCCGCATCGGCCTCGCCCGCTGGGCCATGACTCGCCGCCTCCGGCCCGGCCGCCTTGATGCGCGTCAGCAAATGCGTCAGGTCGAGGAGGTCGCGGATAATCTGCGCCGGTTCCGCGCCCGCGTCATATTGCGAACGGAACCCGGTGAGCGCTTCCTTCGCATCGCCCTTCAAGGCAGCATCAAGCAAAGCCCACACGGTCGAGCGGTCGGCAAGACCGAGCATCTCCCGGATTTCATCCGCCGTCACCGCGTCGCCGCGTTTCTTTCCATGCTGCACGATCGTCTGATCGAGGATCGACAGCGCGTCGCGAACGGACCCTTCCGCTGCGCGCGCGATCATCCACAACCCGTCGCGGTCGACGGCGACGCTTTCTTTTTCGGCGATTGACGCCAAATGATCGGTCAGCATTTCCGGATCGATGCGCCGCAAATCGAAACGCTGACAGCGCGACAGCACCGTGACGGGCAGCTTTCTGATTTCCGTCGTCGCGAAGATAAACTTCACATGGGGCGGCGGTTCTTCCAGCGTCTTCAACAACGCGTTGAACGCCGCCGTCGACAGCATGTGCACTTCGTCGATGATGTAGACCTTGTAGCGCGCCTCGATCGGCGCATAGCGCACGCCCTCGATCAGTTCGCGGATATCGCCGACGCCGGTGCGCGAGGCGGCGTCCATTTCCATCACGTCCGGGTGGCGCGACTCAGCGATAGCGCGGCAGTGACGGCCCTCTTCTTTCAGCTCCATTTGCGGGCCGTCATCCTCGCTGTTCGGGCCAACGTAATTGAGCGCCCGGGCGAGAATGCGCGCCGTCGTCGTCTTCCCCACCCCTCGCACGCCGGTGAGGATGTAAGCATGGGCGATCCTGTCCGACGCGAAGGCGTTTTTCAGCGTCCGCACCATGGGGCCGTGACCAATCAAATCATCGAAGTTCTGCGGACGATATTTGCGCGCCAGCACCCGATAGGCGCCAGCGTCGTCCTTCGTCTCTGATTTCGTATTGTCGGCCATCATACCCTGAGCATTCAACGCAGCCGATTATGGAGAGGCGGGCGCGCCGCCTCAACCGTCCTTTTTCAACCGCTTCATGAATTGTGCGTCTTCCTGGGGCTCATAGCGGAAAACCTCGTCAAAAGGGACGCCAAAGACCGCGGCAATGCGAAACGCCGCCTCGAGCGTAGGAGAGTATTTACCCTTCTCGATGGCGGCAATCGTCTGGCGCGTCACGCCGATGCGGCTGGCGAGCTGCTCTTGCGTCATCTCGTTGGCGTGAAACCGCAGGACGCGGATATTGTTGCTGATGGGCGTTTTCGCCATGTAATTGGCTTATGCTCCCTTGCGGTAGAGCAGGACCTGACATGCGTTCTTGATGATCTCCGATCCCGCGAGGCCGAGAAAGAGGATGTTGGCGATCAGATATGCGCCCTCGAACAGGGCGAGGGCGAGCGCCGTCAATGTGGCCGCCCCGAGAGCGTAGCCGGACAGGCTGTCGGCTTTCAGCTCGATCAGGCGGTCGCGTTCATCCTCCTGTTCATCGCCCGGACGGGCGGAAAAGATCGCCACGACAATGTGCGCGATAACCACCAGGATAACGAACCCGATAATGGTCCCGAACATGACGCCCGTCGTCCCGGCGCCGAAGCTCCCCGCCTTGTAAAGCGACCAAGTATAGCCGCCGAAAATCCACAGCATGGCGACCAACACGATCCATGCGCTTTTTTCCTTGAAACTCATCATTGGCCTCCTGACCCAGTAATTCCTTGTTACGGACCTGATGTATGGTTTGATCGACCTAATGTCAAGTTTTTTTAACATCCTGTTATGTATTTATTACTTCAAAACACCATAATTCAACAAAAACAAACTGTTGGGAGAGGTGGAAGGCTGAAACGACCCGCGGCGAAAACTCGTTACGGCTGCTTCCTTCCGGATCTGACCGGGTTGGCGAGAGCCGCGTCCGCCAGCCTTCCGCGGCGGAATATCTGCGCTCTATGGCGTGATTGCAAGGGGGCGTAATGTGATCGCGCGTGATGATAGTTTTGAACTATAGCCAGCCGCGGTTAAGGCGCGCTGATGGGGCGCGCAGGCAAGGGAGAACCTCCGTGAACGTCATTGCAAAATATTTTCCGTGGGCAGGCGGGCTTTTCATCTCGGCGATCTTTCTCGACTCGCTGCGGTTCAAATTCACCGGCCATCCGACGCCGGAACATATCTTCACAACCTTGCGGGAATGGTCGGGCATTGGCCTGTTCTTTCCGGCCGGGCCGTGGATCATCGGCCTTGGCGAACTTTTGTCATCGTTGTTGCTGATTGGATTGCCGGTGGTGTTTTTGCTCATAAACAAAAAAACACTGGTCGCGCCGTCGCAGTTTTTGGGCGCGCTTATAGCGCTTGGCATTATGAGCGGCGCGATTGTGTTTCACCTGTTCACGCCGCTCGGTATTGAAACGCCGGTGGAGTGGAACGGGGATACTCCAACGAAATTTTCAGCGGCGCTGTTTTATGCCGCCTGCGTAAGCTGGCTGTTTGCGCTGATCATCCTGTTTCTTCACCGCTCCAGCATTGGAATGCTGACAGGCGCATTCACAAAGCAAACCGGCAGCGCATAAGGCTTGCGCGGGGGCGACGCGCTTGCGACAAACCCGGCCATGAAACATGGCCAAAACCCGAACTGGTTCGCAAACAGTCCGCTTTTGCGCATTAACATTGAAGAAGACCAAAGCGCATTCGTCGCAGAACGCCTGAAAGACCCGGACAGCCTCGTTATCCCATTATGGCGCGGCGACCCGCTTGTAAGTGGAGGAAAAGCCGCCTTTCTGTCCGCCGCGGCGCTTTCCGAATTCCCGAAAGTTGCGCCCGTGGCGTTGCTCGGCGTCATGGACGGAAAAGCATATTTCGGCGTTGATGTATCCGCAGCACCGGCGCCGGACGCGGCGCCCTTTGCGGATATCGGCGAATATATGAACCTGCGCATGGCGGCAGGCGCGCTGCCGCGCGACGATATCGCCATCATCGGACATGCGCGCTGGCTGTTCGAATGGCACAGGACACATCTTCATTGCGCAAATTGCGGCGCAGCGACCGACACGGGCCCGAGCGGCGCGAAACGCATCTGCCCGGCGTGTGAAACGGAACATTTTCCGCGCACCAATCCGGTGGCAATCGTGCTCGCCATTCATGACGACGCCTGCCTGATGGGGCGCGGCCACAATTTCCCGCCGGGTTTTGTTTCAGCGCTCGCAGGGTTTGTGGAGGCTGGTGAAACGCCGGAAGAATGCGCCCGGCGCGAACTTTTCGAAGAAGCCGGCGTCGTCATCGACAATGTGCAATATCTCTTCTCGCAACCGTGGCCGTTCACCTGTTCGTTGATGATGGGATTTATCGCAGAGGCGCAAAGTCGCGACATTACGGTGGATACGGACGAACTGGCCGAGGCGCGCTGGATCGGGAAGCCGGATATTCTCGCCGTCCTTGGCGGCGAAGAACGCGACTTCTTCCTGCCGCCGAAATTCACGATCGCACGGCAACTGATAGAGCGCTGGGTCCGGCCCTGACAAACCAGACCCTGCGACAGGGCGCGGAAAAAACAAGCCTGGCAGATTGCAGCACTTCCCCTCCACCAGCTAATATGCCGGGCTATCATCACGAGGGAGGGGCGAAATGTGGAAATTCATACTTGGCGCGGTTGCCGCGCTGGCGGCGGTTTTCGGCGTGCAGCAATCCGGAATGCTGCAGGATGAGGCGGCCGAGACCAGAAGTCAGGGCGCCACGTCGACGAACGATGCGGATGGTTGGATCGGCGATGCCGAAGCCTTGCGCGCTCATATGCAATTTCTTTCCGACGACCTTCTCGAAGGGCGCGAAGCAGGCAGCCGCGGCTATGACGTGGCGGCGCTTTACGCCGCGAACTATTTCGCGTCGCTTGGCCTCAAGCCTGCCGGCGATGAAGGCTCCTATTGGCAAAACGTGCCCCTATTGAAGATCACCCGCGACGCGGCAGGCGCGCAGATGGCGCTTATTCGCGACGGGCGGCGCCAGCAACTGACGTACGCTGAAGATTTCATCGTAACGAGCTCAAGCGCCCACGAAGAAAGCGACGTCACCGCCCCCATGGTTTTTGTCGGCTGGGGCGTAGAGGCGCCGGAATTCGGCGTCAATTCCTACGAAAATATCGATGTGGAAGGAAAAATCGTCGTCCTCTTTGGCGGCGGCCCGCCGCAACTGCCCGCTGAAGAGCGCGCCCATTTTGGCAGCGGCGCCACCAAGGCGGCGCTTGCTGCGTCGAAAGGCGCAGTCGGCATGATTTCAATATACACGCCGGCTTTCGAGCAGATTTACTCCTTTGAGCGGCTTGCCGCCTTGTCTGACCGTTCCGGCATGACATGGATCAGCCCTGATGGCGAAGCGCACGCCGCCCACCCCGAGATACGCGCTTCAGCGGTTATGGCTCCCGAAGCAACGCAGCAGCTTTTTGACGGCGCTGACGCCGCCTATGCGGATTTGCGCAACGCTGCAGCGGCCGGGGATGCAATGCCGAGCTTCGACCTCCTCGGCGAAGCGACTCTTGCCCAACGCACTCGTCACCAACAGGTTTCAAGCCCCAACGTCGCCGCTATGTTAGAAGGAGGCGACCCCGACCTTAAAGACGAATATGTGGTTTACACCGCTCACCTCGATCATGACGGGTACGGACCGGAAGTCGACGGCGACAACCTTTACAATGGCGCCGTCGATAACGCTTCCGGTTCTTCCGTGGTGCTCGATATAGCGCGCGCATTTGTTGAAGCTGAAAAGAAGCCGCGCCGGTCGGTCATCTTTCTTCTGGTCACGGCCGAAGAAAAGGGTCTCCGCGGCGCCGGATATTTCGCACATCACCCGACGGCGCCAATCGAAAACATCGTCGCGAACATCAACAGCGACGGCGTCATGATGTTTTTCGATTTCGCCGATGTGCTGGCGTTCGGCGATACGCATTCAACCATCAAGGCGCATCTCACCAAGATCGCCGATCTGATGGGGCTGGGCGTGATGGCGGACCCGTACCCGGAACAAGGGTTTTTCACTCGCAGCGATCATTATCGCTTTGTGCAGCAGGGCGTTCCTTCCGTGTTCATGTTGCTGGGCTTCACGGCGACGGATGGCACGAATGCAGGCGAGCAAGCGTTCCAGACCTATCTCGGTCAGCATTACCACAAGCCGTCAGACGACCTTGCGCAACCGTTCGATTATGTCGCGGGCGCCAAGTTCGTCGAGTTCCAGTACCGGCTAGGCGAGAGTATCGCCAATGCAGATGAGCGCCCCGAATGGAACGAAGGCGATTTCTTCGGCGACCTGTTCGGCAGATAATCCGAATCCGGCGTCTACCTGGCGCGCGCCGCCTTGTAGACGCCGAGAATTTTCAACGATGAAGAAAAGAAACTGAGTTCTTCGAGCGCTAGCCGCACCGGTTCATGCGCCGGATGACCTTCGATATCTGCGTAGAACATCGTCGCCGTGAACGCGCCGTCGAGCTGATAGCTTTCAAGCTTGGTCATGTTGACGCCGTTGGTGGCGAACCCGCCCATGGCCTTGTAAAGCGCTGCCGGAATGTTGCGCACCTCGAAAACGAAGCTCGTGACAACCGGCCCGTCATCCGGCGAAGCGTCGTCCGGCTCCAGCGACATTTCCAGAAAGCGCGTGGTGTTGTGAACCTCGTCTTCGATATTCGCCGCCAGCACATCAAGGCCATAATGCTTCGCCGCCAATGAAGACGCAATCACGGCCTCGTTGTCGTGACCTTCCTCGGCAAGGTGACGGGCGGCGCCCGCCGTGTCCCCGGCCACCTCCGGTTTCAGTCCGTGCTCCTTGATGAAGCGGCGGCACTGGCCGAGGGCCATGGCGTGAGAGCGCACGATCTTGACCTGTTCGAGTTTGGCGCCCGGCCGGACCATGAAATGATGTTCAACGGGGAGAAAATACTCCGCGATGATGTGCAGTCCGGCTGATGGCAAAAGGTGATGGATGTCGGCGACGCGCCCGGCCAGCGAATTCTCGATGGGCAGCATCGCTTTTTCAGCGCGGCCCGATTTTACGGCGTCAAACGCATCCTCAAACGTCGCACAAGGCATGGGCGCAAGATCGGGCGCGTATTTCCGGCAAGCGAGTTCGGAAAACGCCCCCGGCTCGCCCTGATAGGCAATAGATCCCTGCTCGCTTTTTCCCGCTTGCGTCACGACTTGCCGCTCCCCGCTGAAGGCTGCGCCGCATCTGTGGCGCGGCGAGGCTTATGCACGATTGGCTCCACTCAACGCAACGGCCCATTTGGACCGCGCCCAAAGGCCGCGCCGCCAAGGCCGATGGGCCGCATTGCACGCCATGCTGAAGGCCGCTAGAAACCGCCCGACTTTTCGCATTGGCGCCCTCAAGATGGGCGCCCGCCAATCAGGATCATCGGGGCCGGCTCCATGAAAGACCCACTTTTCAGCAACAAGGTTGCGGCGGCTGTTCTGACCGCGCTGCTGCTCATCTTCGGCCTGCCGCAACTGACGGCGGCGATTTTCGGCGGCGGGCATCACGGCGGCGATGGCGAACTGCACCTCGCCTATGGCGGCGACATCCAGCTTGAAACTTCGGGGCCGGTCGAAGAAGAACCTGAAGTCGACCTTGGCACGCTGCTCGCGAACGCAAGCGCTGCGGGCGGTGAGAGGCGGGCGGCTTTGTGTAAGTCCTGCCACACATTCGAACAGGGCGGCGCCAACGGCACGGGGCCGAATCTGTGGAACATTGTTGGGAGTCAGGTGGCGAACACCGCAGGGTTTAATTACACCGGCGCGCTGCAGGAACTCGGCGGGACATGGACTTATGAACGGCTCGACGGGTATCTGAAAAATTCGCAAGAATACGTACCCGGCACCGCCATGGTGCAGCGTTTCCCGCGCGACGATCAGCGCGCTGACCTTCTCGCGTATCTTTCAACGCTGACAAGCGGCGATCCGGTTCCATTCCCGGAACCGGCGCCTGTTGCAGAGGAATCCTCTGACGCAGGCGAAGAGGCTAGCGAGACTGCCTCAGAGGAAATGGAAGATCACGGCGAAGACGAAACCGCCGCCGAGGAAGCACACTAGCGCAGCCTCACCGCCGTGCCGTTGCAGGAAACGAGCAGCATGGCGCCTTTTTGCGTGTCCACCGCTTCGTAATCGATATCGACGCCGATTACCGCGTCCGCGCCGAGGGCTGCGGCTTCGGCCTCCATATCCGTCATGGCGTGATCTCGCGCCTCGCGCAGGGCTTTCTGGTAGCCGCCGGAGCGTCCGCCGATAATGTCGCGAATCCCTGCCAACAGATCGCGGAAAATATTGACGCCTAAAATCGCCTCGCCCGCGACGACGCCGATGCTTTCATAGGCCTCGCGCCCCGGCACGCCGTCAGTGGTCGTTATAATCATGGACAAGCCTCCCTTTCCTCAAAGAAAGAGATGGGGCTTGCATCCGGGAATTCAACAAAATGCGCGGCGAGGCGTTCGCGCCGCGGGATCAAAACAGGCCGAAGCGCTTTTTCTTCTTGTGTTTTTTGAACTGCGCCTTGCCTTCGGACGATTCGAAAAACGCGCCATAGTCGAGATCCGGACGTTCGACCCGCATAGCCGTGGCGCGAAGACCGCGGATCAGATCATCGCTCGCCGAAGAAAACGCGGTCGCAGCTGAGAAGTCTTCAGCTTCGGAAGAAAGTTGCGCGCTAGCCTTCTGCGCTTTCTTTCCGCCGAATTTCTTTTCTTTTGCTTTAAGGCTTTCGCGCAGAGCAGAGAACGCCGCCTCAGCCGGGGCGTCATAATTTTCCGGCAGAAAGCTTTCATCCGTCGCCGCATAATCGGTGCGATGCGGCACGAGGATGTTCTCGACGCCGCGGCCCGTCAGCTTGCGCGTTGTTTCCGAAGAAAATCCGGACCAGATCTGTTTCAGCCGTTCACTCATGACTAAAGCTCCGGTTTCTCGCGCGACCATTCGAGGCCGCCATTGCGCGTGATGACGGCGACATCGATGGGCCCGCCCACCGTCTCCACCGAATGCATCACTTTTTGCTGGAATGAATTCAGCTTGATCAGCGACGCCGCCGTCTCGCCTAGTTCCTTTTTCGGCAGGGAATTGATGGCGCGCAGGATCGGCCGCGTATGCACCGCATACTGATAATTATCGACAGAACGGAAAAATTCATTGAGCGCGACGCCGAGATTGTTCTGGCTGTAGTCGCGATAGATGGCGTTTTTCTGCGCGTCGGTGAGGTTCGGCGTACGCCCGACAATATCGGAAACAAGCCCCATGGAGAGCTTCAGCGTTTCCGAATAGATGAACATCCGCAAATACTGGTCCATCCCGGTCAGGAAGGTGCGGATCATCCGGTCCTGCGCAAACGGCTGGAAGACGGGACCCGTATCGGCGCCGATATCCGCCTGGCGGTCGCGCTTACGCTTTAATATCCCGAGAATGACGCTCGATGCGAGATAGGACCGCATGGACGGGAACTTTTCCTTCGCGCCAAAGCCCGAAAAAACAACGCCGGTATAGTGCTCAAAGAACGCGTCCTTGACCACGGCGAAGACGGCGATCTCGCGGAGCTTGGCTTGCGTGCCTTCGCTGATGTCGAGGCCGGGATATTCCTGCTTTAACGAGCTGACGAGGGAGTGCATCAACTGATCGATCTCGCCGCCATATCGCCGGCGCACCTGTTCGGACATGCCTTTCGGGAAACAGGGAAGGTCGTCGCGAGGGCTGTCGTCCGGGCAGCGCTGGTAATCCATGTGAAGCTGGCCAACGACGAATTCAAAAATCGAAGAGATGTGGTCGCGCACACCGCCGCGATGGGACTCCGCGAATTTATGCACCTGGTGATCGAACTCTTCGGCGAGTACGGTGTAGACCACCGCAACGACCTTGAAGAATTCCGTATCCTGATGTTCCGCCGGGAAGAGGTCCGGGTTGCCTGAAAGGAACTCCATGAAATCTTCGGCGTAAGCCTGCACCGTATCGAGCGGGCGACCGCGCGCCTGTTCGCGATAAAGCGAGATCACCGTTTCCCATGGCGTCGACATGATCTCGGCGTTGTTATAGATCATCACCGCGACCGGCTGGTTTTCCACCAACGGAAACACCTTGTCGACGGACTGATAGGTTTTGAGATAACGGTCGCCGGATATGGTCACGGCGCTGTCGGCCGCCATCGCCACCGCCTGGCGGTTCATCAACACGACTTCCGACGTCATCGACCCCTCACGATCCCCCATTTCGCGCGCCGTTCCGATCATCGGTCCGACGCAATCGGCATACCCCATCGGCGCACGCCTTTGCAGCCGGGAGAGCCCCGAAAAGGCGGCGCGAGGGCTAGATGTTAGCGGGAAAACGCCCCCAAGGGAACAAGCGGAAACGGCCCTGGCCCGCAAAGCGGCGAGAAATCAGGCGGTTGTCCGGTTAGCGGGCCGTTAGGCAACACCCCTGAAAAATTAGAGAAAATTTTCATCACTTTGGCCGAGACTCGTGTTTATCGGGGACGGAGGCGAGAGAACAATGATCAGCATTTTTGGCATGTTCAGCCTGGTGGAGTGGGTCATTTTCAGCTTTATCGGCGCGAATTTGGCCCTCGCAGCCACCTGCATTTTTCACCGCGGCGGCAAGCGGTTTCCAGGGCTAGGCGAAGAGTAGGCGTCTAGGTTCTCGCGTAACGCGACGCAGCAAAGTCGTAGGCACGCCCCATTTTCTCAATATAGCGAAGCTTCGCTTCAAATATCGACCAGTCATCATTTTCTGCGATCGGGGCCCAGATCGCTTCGACCTCGTCGACCAACATGGTGCAGGGTTTACGTTGCTGAAAATAATCATGCTGCAGACGCTCAGGGTTTCGCGGTTCAAGATCGGTGAGGCGCTTTTTAACGGCTGCAAATTTTTCCTGCTCGTATAATTCCGCTGCGGGGCTTTGCGCCGCCCTTTCTTCCGACACAGACCCGCAAAACCAGTCGAAGAAAACCTGTTCATAAGGCGCGCCAGTTTCAGTCATCCATTTCAGAAGGTCGGCGACAAGCGCGAAATCTTCCGCGCCGGTTCTTTCAACGCCCAGACGCCGGAAATATTCGTCCGCCATGGCGGTTTCATAATGATCTGAAAATGTCTGCAGCGCGTCGTTCAGCGCATCGATCTCACAGAGCAACGACAACGCGCCGCCGAGCTGTGCGAGATTCCAGGCGCATGCTTCGGCCTGCCGTCCGAAGGCGTAAAGGCCCGTCTGATCGAAATAGGCGGCGGTAAAGCCGGGGTCCGCCGTTGGTGCGAACCGCCACGGCCCATAATCAAAACTTTCCCCGGTGACATTCATGTTGTCGGTGTTCAGCACGCCATGCACGAAGCCCGCCGCCATCCATTGCGCGGCGAGTAGCGCCGCACGCTGAATAATGCTTTTGTATAATGCGATGATTTTTTCATCGCCTTCGAGGCCGGCCAGCGCCGGATAGAAATGCGCAATGCAATAGTCGGCCAGCTCTTCAATCGCCTGTTCGTTTTTCTCATAGGCCAGCCGCTGAAACGCGCCGAACCGCACATGGGAATGCGACAGCCGCACCAGCACTGAGGAGCGCGTGGGCGAGGGTTCGTCCTGCCGCTGCAATTGTTCGCCGGTTTCGATCAGGCTGAAACTCTTGGAGGTGTAGACCCCGAGCGCTTCCAACATTTCCGTTGCGAGAATCTCGCGCACGCCGCCCTTTAGCGTCAGCCGCCCGTCGCCAAAACGCGAGTAAGGCGTCTGACCCGATCCCTTCGTGCCGAGGTCGAGCAGCCGGTTCTGATCATCCTTAAGTTGCGCGAACAAAAACCCGCGACCGTCGCCGATGTCCGGATTGTAGGTGCGAAACTGATGGCCGTGATATCGGATTGCCAGGGGGCGTTCGAGATTGCCCGGCAAGGGCTTGAACCGGCCGAAATGATCGATCCACTCTACTTCCATTAGGCCGCCCAGCCCGACCCTCTCAGCCCAGCGCTGGTTGCGGTATCGCAGAATATGCTTCGGGAACGCCGCGGCCTCAACAGCATCATAAAAGGGCGCGCCTGCGGCGGCGCCGACCTTAGCAAACGCGGTCTCCGGTTTGTATTCAGTCTTTAGAATCTTGTTCATGCCGCCTCAAAGTGATCAGTCCGGCGCATGAGCGCAACCGTCAGACGTTTACGTTTTGCAGCGCTGCTTTAAGCTGAACATGGAAATCAGAGGGAACGCCGCCATGAACCGTCTATATGCCGCTACTTTCGCCATAACACTGTTACTGCCGGGATTGGCGGCCGCAGAAGATTTCGGCGCGGCGGACCCGCGCCGCCCAATTGCAACCTATTCGATTGTGGCGCATGACCCTGAAACCGGCGAGATGGGCGTCGCGGTTCAGTCGCACTGGTTTTCCGTCGGCTCTATCGTTTCATGGGCCGAAGCCGGCGTCGGGGCGGTTGCAACGCAGTCTTTCGTCGAACCCGCTTACGGCCCACGCGGCCTCGACGCCATACGAAAAGGCACGGCGCCGGAAAAGGCGCTCAGCGACCTCATCGCCAGGGACGAAAACGAAAATGTCCGGCAAGTGGCGTTTGTGGACTCTAAGGGCCGCATCGCAGCGCATACCGGCGACAAAGCCATCATTCACGCCTGCGACCAGCAGGGCGAGGGCTATTCAGTTCAGGCGAATTTGATGGAGAACGACACCGTGTGCGCCGCCATGGCGGCCGCTTTTGCAGCATCAGACGGCGATCTGGCGGAAAAAATGATGGCGGCGCTTGAAGGTGCGCAGTCAACCGGCGGCGATATCCGCGGCAAGCAGTCAGCATCGATGATCGTCGTTGAGGGCGAGCGCAAAGACAATCCGTGGGAGGGCCGCGTCATTGATTTACGCATCGAAGATCACGCGGAACCCATCAAGGAACTTCGTAGGCTGATGATTTTAAATCGCGCCTATAATCTGATGAACGCCGGCGACGCGGCGGTGACCGAAGGCGACATGGAAAAGGCGAATGAACTTTACGCCGCAGCGGCCGAACTTGCGCCCGGCAATCATGAAATGGTGTTCTGGCGCGCCGTCACCCTCGCGGGCGCGGGCGACGTCGAAGCATCGCTGCCGTATTTCAAAGAAGCGTTCGACGCCTGGCCGCTGTGGCGCGAGCTCATTCCGCGCTTGCCGGCGTCGGATATTCTGCCTGACGACCCCGCACTCATCGAACAGATCCTGGCCGTCGAATAGTTGCAAAGGCATCGCCGGATTGGCGAATTGTGAGCTGAACTGTGCTAAAAATCGCAGGGTTAACATAATTTCTCGCCAGAAAACTGGACGAGACTGAACAATTCCGCCAAAAGCCGTCTTTGCTGCGAGCGCGAAGGCGCGCCTCGAATTCAGCCTTGGACAGGACAAGACAATGGATGCGCTACGAATACCTGCCGCAGAAGACGTTCGCGAAGCCGCGGCGCGCATTGCCGGCCGGATCAAGCGCACGCCCCTTGTCCATGCGCGAAAGCTGTCTGCGATCACAGGCGCAGACATCTGGCTGAAGCTCGAAAACCTGCAATATACCGGCGCCTTCAAGGAGCGCGGCGCGCTCAACAAGCTGATGCTGATGCCGGAAACCGATCGCGAACGCGGGGTCATCGCCGCGTCCGCCGGCAATCATGCGCAGGGCGTAGCGCGGCACGCGCAAGCGCTGGGCGTTCCCGCAACAATCGTCATGCCGGTGACAACGCCGGATGTGAAGGTGCGGCAAACACGCGAGCTCGGTGCCGAGATTGTTTTATCGGGTCATGACTTCGACGAAGCGAAGACAACAACGTCCCGCCTGCAGAAAGAGCGTGGACTGACTTTCATTCATCCGTTCGACGACCCCGACGTCATCGCCGGACAGGGAACGCTTGCTATCGAAATGCTGGAGGACGGGCCAGCGTTCGATGTCATGGTCATCCCTATCGGCGGCGGCGGCCTGATTTCCGGCATGGCGCTCGCCGTGAAAGGCGCGACGCCGAATACCGAAATCATCGGCGTTCAGGCGGCGCTGTTTCCATCCATGGCGAACGCGGTCGACAACGGCGCGCGCGCCACGGGCGGCAACACGCTTGCCGAAGGCATCGCCGTCAAGGAAGCCGGCCTGTTGACCCGGAAAATTGTCCGCGAACTCGTAGACGATATCGTGCTTGTGGACGAGCGCATTCTCGAGCGGGCGCTTTCCATCATCATGATGGAGCAAAAGCTGCTGGTGGAAGGCGCCGGCGCCGCAGGGCTCGCCGCCATCCTCGCCGATCCCGAACGCTACACCGGTAAAACCGTGGGGCTTGTCCTGTGCGGCGGCAATATCGACGCGCGGCTTCTATCTATGATCCTGATGCGCGATCTTGCCCGCGCCGGCCGGCTGGCGCGGTTGCGCGTCCAGCTTCTCGACATGCCGGGTCAGCTTGTGAAGGTGGCGACAATCATAGCCAATCAGGACGGCAACGTCATCGACGTCGGCCACCACCGCACCTATTCCGACCTGCCCGCAAAGATGACCTGTATGGACGTTACGATCGATACTCAGGGTCAGGAGCATCTCGACAGGATCATCGGCAACCTCCGAGACGAAGGCTACGAGGTCGAGATCGCCGCTTACTGATCAGGCGGTCGGAATTTCAGCGTCCGGACTTGTGCACCCGCCAGGCAATCCATAGCGCGACCCATGCGGGGGCTTGTATCGCCGCGAGATTGACAAACGCGACCGTGTCAAACGGAAAGCCGCGCCCGAACCACATATTGAAATGATAGATCGCATGCATTGCAGGCCAGATGCAGGCGAAGAGCAAGACATTCGCCTGACCCGAGCGCAGCCCCCAGAAAAAACCGCCCGCCGTGACCATATAGAGGATGCCCACATCACGAATGAAGTGGGTGTTGTAAGGCCCGAGCATCGAAACCCCTGGAATTATATCGTACCAGAGTTTCGGCTCGGTCAGCATGATCGCGCCGTTAACGGCGTAGCTCAGGGCGATAAACCAGATAATCAATCGCATGCGTTTCTCCGGGTCTGGATAACTTAGTCCTGAGACGACGCGAGTCGAGACTATGTGACACGCGCAGGAGGTCAAACCGCAAAAACAGCGAAGCTGCTGATAACCATCACCTTTTTAGACATTTGCGCAAGGTGGGCGCCCGCAACGGCCGCAAGCAACGCCGAAGATCGCATGTTGTATTTTCCGTTGAATCTCGGCTCACGCCGCTTATCTTTAGATCAGGCGAAAAGGGGCGGGAGCATGATGAAACGGGAAACACGGATCCGGTTTTTTGCAGGGCTTCTCGCCATAGGCGCAGCGCTGATGGGACTCGCCGCTTTCGCACAACAGAACACCACAGGAAAAGAAGGCGTCATCCTGACGCTCAACGGCGCCGTCACTCCGCCGGCAGCGCAGTATCTCGCCCGTGAGATTGAACTCGCATCAGCCGCCAACATGGAAATCATCATCATCGAAATCGACACGCCCGGCGGGCTGATGGATTCGATGAAGACTATCATCAAGGCGGTGCTGGCGTCGGACACGCCGGTTGCAACATTCGTTTCGCCACAGGGCGCGCGCTCGGCAAGCGCCGGCCTTTACATCATGTATTCGGCGCATGTCTCCGCCATGGCGCCGGCGACGAACACAGGCGCGGCGACCCCCGTTGAAGTGGGCGGCGCGCCGTCGCGCGAAAGCCCGTTCGATGAAAACGATCCGGGCTTTGCCGATGATGCGCCGGATGCCGATCCCGCTGAAGACACGCGCGGCGTCAATAACCCGAACAGCGTCGAGGGCGGTTCGGACGCTGAAGAACTTGACAATGCCGAAACCCGCACGCCCGGCGAGGCCCGGAACCGAGACCGCGCCGTCACATCGGAAGACTTCGAAGAGCTTGCCGAAGAAGACCTGCCCAAGGTCGAGCGCAGGGACGCTGCGCCCTTGTCCTCGCCTGACGCCATGCGCGCGAAGATCATCAACGATTCCGTCGCCTATATCCGCGCGCTGGCCGAAGAACGCGGCCGCAACGCCGACTGGGCCGAAAGCGCCGTGCGCGACGCCGTCTCCGTTACCGCCAATGAGGCGCTCAATCTTGGCGTCATCGACTTTGTCGCCGACGATATTGACGACCTCCTCACGCAGATGAACGGCCGTACGGTGGCTGTCGCCTCCGGCGAGAAAACGCTGGATACGGAGAATGTGCGTCTCGAACGGGTCGAGCCGACGCTTGTCGAAAAAATCCTGAACTTCATCGCCGACCCGAATGTCGCCGTCATCCTGATGTCGCTGGCGACCACCGGCATCATCATCGAGATGTGGAACCCCGGGTCGATCTTCCCGGGCGTTGTCGGCGCGCTCTGCCTGATCATGGGGCTCTATGCGTTTCAGGTGCTGCCGTTTAACTGGCTCGGCCTGATGCTCATGGGCCTCGGCGCGATCATGATCGTGATTGAGGCTTACACCCCGACCTTCGGACTCGTCGGGCTTGCAGGGCTTGTCGTGTTCGGATTCGGCCTGTTTGTGGTGTTCCCCGAGGGCTTCAGGGTATCGGCGAGCGTTATCGGAACCATCCTCGCCATAGCCGGCGCGCTGTTGGGCGTCATTCTCTTCGCCATTGTCGGTTCGCGCAGTCACGGCCCCATGATCGGCGGCGACGCGGTCAGGCGGCGTGAAGGCGTCGTCGAGGAATGGAACGGCCATGAAGGCTGGGTGATCATTGAAGGCGAACGCTGGCGCGCCAAAAGCGACCGCCCCCTGTCGCCCGGCGACAAGGTTCGCGTCGTCAGCGTCGACGGCCTGATTGTGACAGTGAAGCAGGCAAAAGCAGGCGGCCTTTTGGACGTCCTGCAGCCGAAAGAGGCGTAGACGGCGCATGTTTGAGATCGAAGGGCTTCCGCAAAACCCGCTAGCGTTCTTCCTGATTGCCGCTCTTTTAGGGTTCGGCGCCGTTGCTTTGGCAAAGCTCTATGGTCTGATCTTCATGCGCTGGAAAACGCCGTTCCGCGTCGGCGAGGTAATGAATGTCAACCGCGCCGAAGTGGTGGAATGGTCAGGCGAAGAAGGTTACGTCTCGGCGGGCGGCGAATTATGGCGCGCGACATCTAAAGACGTGCTCGCCCCTGGCGACAAGGTCAAGGTAAGCACCGTAGACGGACTATTGTTGAAGGTGAAAAAGCATCAATCCTAGCGCGTTGACGCGCTGCAAATTTTTGAAGGAGAGATTTCATGGGCGGCATAGGCTTTCTAATTCCCCTACTTGCATTTGCGGTCGTTATATTAACGAGCGTCATCAAGGTTCTGAAAGAGTACGAGCGCGGCGTGATCTTCACGCTGGGCCGTGTCGGACGCAAGGCCTCGGGGCCGGGCCTCATTCTGTTGATCCCGGTGATCCAGACCATGCGCAAGGTAGACATGCGCACGCTCGTCCATGACGTCCCGACCCAGGACGTCATCTCTCAGGACAACGTTTCGGTGAAAGTGAACGCCGTCATTTATTACCGCGTCGTCGACGCTGTGCGCGCAGTCGTCCAGGTCGAAAACTACATGGCGGCCACCAGCCAACTCGCCCAGACAACGCTGCGTTCCGTGCTCGGCAAACACGACCTCGACGAAATGCTGCAGGAGCGCGACAAGCTCAACAAGGACATTCAGGAAATCCTCGATCACCAGACCGAGGCCTGGGGCATCAAGGTCTCGAACGTCGAGATCAAGCATGTAGACGTCGACCCGTCGATGATCCGCGCCATTGCCAGACAGGCGGAGGCCGAACGCGAGCGGCGCTCGAAGGTCATTCTGGCCGAAGGCGAATATCAGGCGGCGGCGAAACTGTCTGAAGCGGCGCAGGTGCTCGCCACGTCGCCCGGAGCCATGGAGCTTCGTTACCTCAACTCATTGCAGGACATCGCCGGGGACCGGACCAACACCATCGTCTTCCCGTTCAGCCTAACCGATCTGGCGGAGAGGCTGCGTCATTAAGCGGAACAAGGCTCCATACCCGGAATTCTAATTTTAACCTTTCGTCCTTTGTGGCTTGTGGCAAACCATCAGACCGAGGCCACGAAAGTGTTGAAAAATCGCAACACTAGTGCGCCGATAGGCTGTAATCGCCCGCATAAATAGGATTATTGGAGTTTTCGGCTGCGCCGCCCAGTTGGCGGCGCCAGCATTCTCAGTCATCATCCTCTCGCTGAAAACGATTTGACGCTTGGATCGACCAAAGCGCGTACAGGGAGGTTACCAATGAAACACGGCTTCGCCGTAAGAGCATCCGCGATTGCACTGAGTGCTGCTTTAATGGCGCCGGGCGCAGCCTACGCCCAGTCGGCTGTTGAAACGTTGCGCGACACCATTCTCGTCACCGGCACCAAGAAAAAAGACGCCGAAAACGTGCAGGACGTGCCGCTGGCCGTCACCGCTTACGGCGCCGATCAGCTTGACGCCCTCAAGGTGCGCGATCTGCAGAACCTGACGACGTCGATCCCGAACGTTTCTTTTGACGACATCGGCACGACCCGGGGTGTTGCGAACTTTTCGATCCGCGGCATCGGCATCAACTCATCGATCCCGGCAATCGATCCGACAGTGGGTGTGTTCAAGGACGGTGTTTACCTGGGCCAGAACGCTGGCGTCGTGCTCGACATCTTCGACCTCGAATCCATCGAAGTGCTGCGCGGACCGCAGGGCATTCTGTTCGGCCGGAACGTGACCGGCGGCGCAGTGCTCATCAACTACAAGCGGCCAACATTCGACGGCTTTGAGGCGTCAGCCAAAGCCGCCGTTGAAAGCGGCCTGCGCTCGACCGGCGAAAACTATTACCTCATGGGCGCCGTCGGCGGACCTATCGTTGAAGACGTGCTCGCTGCGCGCATTTCCGTCTATTACAATGAGGACAAGGGTTATCACCGCCGCTATCTCGGCGGCCCGGTGCCGAACGCGCTTGCGACGCCATTTTATACAGGTGCGCTTGGCGGAATGCTTGGCCCGCTGGTCGGTGGACTGGTTCAGGGTCCGGGCGTTGACGACTTCACCAATTTCGGCGCTGCCGAGACTTGGATCATTCGCCCATCCATCACGTTCCGTCCTACGGATTCAGTTGAGCTCCATGTTAGCTACGAGCACTTTGATAGCGAAGGCGACGGACCAGCATCCCAAAACCACGCGGCTGGATCGGGCGCTGGCAACTTCTTTTTTGAGGCCGACCGTAACGACTTCGAATTCTCGATCGACAATGACGGGTTTTATACTTCGAATGTCGACTCGATTACGGCCGAACTCACCATAGACGTGCCATTCGGCGATGGCGCTATCACAAACGTGTTCGGATGGCGCGACTCTGAGGGCGAAACCGGCGGCGACATCGACGCGACGCCGTTATTCCTGTTCCACTCAAACTCCGAGACGGTACAGGATCAGTGGTCGAATGAAATCCGTTACAACGGCACCTTCGGCGCCCTCGACGTCACTGCTGGTTTCTACTACTTCACGCAAGATATTGCGTATACGGAACGCCGCTTCATCCTTGGCGGATTCCAAAACTTCTCCGGCGGCGGCGCCATGGATCACTCCGTCCTCGGACTTTTCGGCCAGTTCGATTACAATGTGACCGACAATCTGACGCTCGTAGCCGGCGGACGCTGGACCAAGGAAGAAAAAGACGTCGCAATCTCCAACATTCGCGCCAACGGCAATATCGCCACAACGGTATTCGGCGTGCCGGGTTGCGGCGTCGTTGACGGCTCCTGCCCCGTCGATTTCGCGGATTCGGAGAGCTGGTCGAACTTCACGCCCAAACTCGGCCTCGAATACGCCGCTGCGGACAATGTGAATGTTTACGCCCACTGGACACAAGGCGTCCGTTCCGGCGGATACAATTTCCGCAACACGTCAACCACCGTCTTCGATCCGGGCCCGTGGGACGAGGAAAAGGTCAATGCGTTCGAAGTGGGCCTGAAAGCGCAACCGGGCGACGGCCGCGCGACGCTGAATGCGGCTGTCTTCTACAACGACATCAACGGCATGCAGCGTGAAATCAACCTGCCCGACCCGGTCACCGGCGTCGTGCAGATTATCGACAATACAGCCGACGCCACGATCTGGGGCTTTGAAGCGGAAGGTAATGTCGCCGTCACTGACAGTCTGTTGCTGACAGGTTATGTTGGCTACACCGACGGAGAGTACGACAAGATCTTCGCTGACATCAGCGGCACGAGCGGCGTTATCGACAACGCGGACTTTGCACTCGAAATCCCGCGCCTTGTTCCTTGGACGTACGGCGTTGGTTTCGTTCACACCCTGCCGGTGACAGAATCCACGCTTGTGAATACGCGGTTCAGCTATTCTCACAGGGACATGTCGTTCTATACCGACAATAACCTCGGCACGCTGAACGCGCTCGACATCATCGATTCGAGCATCACGCTTTCGCTGGCTGACGGACAGGTCAACGTCTCGCTTTACGGCAAGAACCTCCTGCACGAGGTCAACCATGGCGGCGATACGCAGCTTCCGGCTTCGCTTGGCGGGGGCACCTTCTCGCCCCTCACCAAGGGCCGGATTGTCGGTCTGGAGCTTCAGCTGGGCCTCTAGGCGAACAGGCAAACATCAATCAGCCTCCGCAAGGCGACTTGCGGGGGTTTTTTGTTGTCGAATTTCCGGCTACACACACCCCTCCAATCGCCAGCCCACTTCACGACATGCAATCCATTGAAAACCCTACAGAAATTGACGCCGTGGGCTATCGCTGTCCGATGCCGGTGATACGGATGGAGGCGGCGCTCAGACGCGCGCAGGAAGGCGACCAGTTTATTATCCGCGCCGATGACCCGCTGGCAGCTATCGATATCCCGCATTTTTGTAAGGAATCCGGCCACTTAAGCACACGCCTACCCGACGAGGGCCGAGCTTCGCAGCCTGTCTGCGTCTTTCTGGTCACGCGCGGGCCGAAACCTGATGAAGGGGCGTAAATCAGGCCCGCGGGAATGAGCCGGGGGCGCCCTTTTGCCTTCGTTAATGGTAAAGGTTAATGTGGAGAGACGCGGCGAGGCGTGCTTTAATAAGCTCGAAGCGCTGCGGCCATGGCGGATTAGCTGACCGTCAGGTTAGCTGACTGACAGGCAAGCGTTTCGATGGCCGCGACTATCGGCCGGGGAGTTCTGTTGAGGGGAAGCGGGGATATGGAAAGAGATCCGAAGATGCTGATTGGAAAAGCGCGCCGCATGCTCGGCGGCCTTGTTGCTGCGTCCATGCTGGCGTTCGCAGCGGCCCCTGCCCATGCGACCTATGAGGCGGGGCTTGAAGCCTATAAGAACGGTCAATATTCGCAGGCGCTCGATTTGTGGCGGCGTTTCGCGGTAGCGGGCGACATTCGTTCGAAGAAAATTCTCGGCGATGTGTATTCGGGCAAGTCGCTTGAGGTTGCATCGTCGGCTGCGTCGCCGCTGGAAGAAATTCCCGTGGACAACGTGCAGGCGCTGTTGTGGTACACACTCGCCGCCTATCACGATTTCTCCGCATACCAACTGCCGACGGCCGAAGAGGTCAATGCGCAGATCCTGGCGGAAGCGCGCCTGACCGACATCCGCTTCCGGATGAGTTCGCGCGACGTTGATAAGGCCGAAGACATGATCTCCCGCACCTTCGAAGCGGGCAGCGCCTATGACATCTACCGCCTTGGCGAGATGTATCAGAAAGGCGCCGGCGTTGAGAAAAGCAACACCAAGGCGCTGCAGATGTACGCCCTCGCAAAAGAACGCGGCGTCGGTGAGGCGAGCGCGGCTTACGAATTCCTCGAGCCGCTGATGAACCCGAAAGAAATCAAGGTCGCACTTGAGACCGCGGAAGAATGGCAGCCGCCATTGCCGCCGGAGCACACGGGCAAGACGCGCCAGCAGGAAGAGCTTGAGCGCCTCAAGAAAGAGCTCGAAGAAATCCGCATGGCGGACGCTCTGGAGGCCGTCTCCGATATCGACGTCGAACTGATCCAGCGTTCGCTCAATGCTCTCGGCTTCCGCGCCGGTTCGGTTGACAACAGGCTCGGGCCATCGACCCGCGCCGCCATCCGCCGCTTCCAGTATTCGACGGTCGCGCGCGATTTTGACATGAGCGAAGAGGACAAGCAGGCGGTCGTAACCGGCGTTCTGACGCCGCGCCAGACGGTCGATCTTTTCGCCGACGCTGCGAAAGCCCAGCATCCGATGTCGCAATATGTTTACGGCATCATGTTCGTGCGCGGCATTGGCGTCGAGCAGGACGGCCAGCAGGCCGTGAAGTGGCTCAACGACGCCGCTGACCATGACCTCGCCATTGCGCATTATGCACTCGGCGTCGTTTACCGCGACGGCACGACAGGCCTCAACGAGATTGCGCCGGATGAACGCAAGTCCGCCTATCATCTGGCGCGTGCTTCTGCGCTCGGCTACACGCCGGCCAATGACGCGCTTCGCCGGCTCAGCTTCGAATATACGCGCGACATTCAGTAGGGGATTTTGAGATGAACCGTATAATGAACAGCCATTTCACCCCGATTGCCGCCGGTTTCGTCGCCGCGAGCATGATGGTCTCCGGCGCGGCGGCGCAGTCGCTCGGCGGGTTCCCGATCCACGAGCCAGGCGCGAATGCTTCGTCGAATGGATCTTCGTCCGCCAGCTCAAACAAGAAAGGACCGATGCAAATCATCGTCGATGCGAACGGTCCGGGTCCTTACAAGACCATATCGCATGCGATCAAGGACGTTGCCGAGGGCGGCGTCATCTATGTGATGCACGGCCGCTATGATGAGTCGATCACGCTTGAAAAATCGATCTTTATACAGGGCGACCGCGGGCCGGGTTCGGGCGTTGAAATCTCAGCGCCGATGAACGCGCCCTGCCTCAAATTCGCGCCGAAGGAAGGCACCACCCACGCCGTCGTCGCGAATGTTCAGTTCAAGGCGAAGATCAATTCCTCCGCCAACGCCTGCATCGACGTTGATCAGGGCGTCTTTACGCTGAAGGAAAGCGACGTCCTCGGCTCCGGCATTCGCCCGGCGGTCCGCATTAGCGGCGGCACGGTGATGCTTGAGAAAAATCGGATCAGCGCAGGATCCGAAGGCGTTTTCATTGCTCAGCAGCACTCGCTGTCGCAAAGCTTCATCATCGACAACAAGATCCTGCAGAACAAGGTGGGCGTCGATATCGCGAGCGGCAGCCGCGCCGACGTCGTGATCGCCGGGAACGAGATTTTCGACAATCTCGACTCGGGCGTGAAATCCTCCGGCTACGGCGCCGCGAAGCTGATCGGCAACAAGATTCGCAACAACAAGGGCTCCGGCGTCATTCTCGACAAATACGCCAAGCTGTCGCTGGTGCGCTATAACGAGATCGCACAGAATTCGGGCGACGGCGTTGCGGTGCCCTTCGGCGTCAACGGCGTCATCGAAGACAACGACATCGTCGGCAATCACGGCCTTTCGATCTTTGTGCGCGAAGGTCTTGAGCCGAAAGTCACCAACAACTTCATCGAAAACAACGGCGGCGATAATTGCTCCAAACGCGACCGCCGCAAGGGCCGCTGTTGAAGCGCCGCCCTCAGTAGAAAACAAAAGCCCCGCTTCGGCGGGGTTTTTTGTTGCGGGAAAAGCTTGAACTATCCATTCAACGCGAGGCCAAGCCTTGTCCCGTGGGCCTTTTTCATTTGGAGAGTTAGCTGATCTCGCCGGACTGCGTTCGCTTCGCGAACGATTCCGGCTCGTGGTGCCCCCCGCCGGAATCGAACCGGCACTCCTAAAAGGAACTGGATTTTGAATCCAGCGCGTCTACCAGTTCCGCCAGAGGGGCATTGATCACCGGTATGAGTGAGGGCGGCATACTAGGGGCCGCAAATGGCCGGTCAAGCGGCAATGAGGTTTTATTAAGACGGCTCTGTTGAGATCGGCCAAAGCGTTCTACATGGCTTGGTTGTGACAATATGCTGGACCGTTCAATGACCGCCGCTGGCGATTCTTCGCGCCCTCAAATGCGCGGCGCCGTACGCGTGCTGCACGACATTCTCGATGCGTTGCGTGGTGACGCGGCGAACGCTGAGCTTCTTGATGAAAAACAGACAGCCATTCTGGGCGATGTAGTCGACCGGCTCGACGAGCGCGCCTTTGGCTTTCTTCTACTCTTGCTCGCCCTGCCCTGCTGCCTGCCGTTCATTTATATCCTGCCGCAGATCGTGGCGTTGCCGATGCTGGCACTGGGCTGGCAGCTTGCGACGGGCGCGCGTCACCCATGGCTGCCCAAAAAACTCAACGAGCGCTCCTTTTCCGTAAGCGCCTTTCAGGGCGTGCTGGCGCGGGCCGAAAAATATGTCGGCTGGGTTGAGCGGTTTGCAACGCCGCGGCTTGCCCCCGTCACCGGGCGATTGGGCCTGCGGTTCATCGGCGCGCTGATGCTGATCCCGATCGCATCGATCCTGACCCCGCTGCCATCGACAAATACAGTGCCCGGCATCGGTGTCGCCATTGCCGCCCTCGGCCTCATTGAGCGCGACGGCGTCCTTGTCATTCTCGGGCTCTTGATCGGCTTTATCTGGGTGTTCCTGCTTGTCTTTCTCGGCGCGGAGGCTGTCAGCCTGATTCGCGGCTGGCTTGGCATCTGACACTCCGCAAGACGCAACGCTGTGACGATCCGCCTTAGGCGCGCCGCATTCTTTCGGCGTTATATGTTTCCTCATGCGCCAGTACATCGAGCAGCTTTCCTTCACCGAACGCGCGCTGGGCCTCGCGATGATTGCCAGCGCCTTGTTGCTCGCAGGCGCGCATCTGTTCGAGCGGGTCGGCGGGCTCATCCCTTGCGTTCTGTGTCTCGATCAGCGCGAAGCGCACTGGACCGGGCTTGCGGTTGCAGCGGCAGGCCTCATCCTTGCGCGTCTTTTCAAATCGAAACTCGCCGCCGCGAGCGCCGTCGGCGCCGCTGCGCTCGTTTATTCTGTCAGCGCCGGTTTGGCCTTTTTCCATGTGGGCGTCGAATATGGCTATTGGCCGGGCCCGGCGATTTGCGCTGGCGGCGGCGCAGCCGACCTCGGCGACGTTCTCGCCTCGCTCGACAGGCCGGCGACCGGCCCTTCCTGCGAAGATGTTCAGTGGCGGTTTCTCGGCGTATCCATGGCGGGCTATAACCTGCTGGTGTCCGCCGGATTGTTCGCACTGACTTTGTTCGCCGCCATTCAGGAATCGCGATCGGCGAAACGCTTTCGTCAGGCGGTAAAACCATGACAAATGCCGCCCCTCTAAAGCCAGGACCGAGAGCGCGGCGCATCGGCAACATGCTGCGCGTCGACCATGCCGGCGAATACGGCGCCGTTGCGATATATCGCGGCCAGCGTGCTGTCTTTGACAAGCTGCCGAACAAGGCGCGCATGGCCGAACTCCTGAAGGAAATGGAAGACGGCGAAGCCCATCACCTTGAAACCTTCGACCGCCTGCTCGCAGAGCGTAAAATCCGTCCGAGCCTTTTGTCGCCGTTCTGGAACGCCGCAGGATTCGGGCTCGGCGCGGCCACAGCGCTAATGGGCGAGAAAGCCGCCATGGCCTGCACCGAGGCGGTCGAGGATGTGATCGAAAAACATTACGCGGAACAGATCGGCGAACTTGAGAATATCGAGCCGGAACTCGCCGGCACGGTACGGCAATTTCGCGAGGACGAGCTCGAACATAAAGCCACCGCCGAAGAAGAGGGCGCACGTTCCGCGCCGGGCTATCGCCTGCTCTCGGCGATGATCAAAGCCGGCTGCCGGACGGCGATCAAAATCGCCGAAAAGGTCTGAACACCGTTGCTTTTGCGCACTTTGCGCGCGCCGCGGCGGGCCGCTATCATAGCCTTAATCAAAGACCTTAAGGGAGTTCCCATGATCCAATCATCTTCACGCCGTCGCCTCGGCGTGCTCGCCGCCGTATCGACGCTGGCGCTCGTCGCCGCCTGTTCCGGGGAGTCGCAATCCGGGGCGCAACCCTCTGAATCATCAGAGCAGACCTCGTCTGAAGCAAGCGTCGATGAGGCGCAGGCCTTTATTGAGAAAGTCGAAAATTTCTATCGCGATTTCGGCGAATATTCCGCCCGCATCGCATGGGTCAATTCCACCTACATCAATTACGACACCGACTGGCTGAATACGCGCGTCTCCGCCGAGGGCACCGAGATGGGTGTCAAGTTCGCCAACGAGGCGAAGCGTTTCAACGATCTCGAACTGCCGGCTGAAATGCGTCGCAAGATCGAGCTGATCAAACTCGGGCTGAACCTGCCGGCGCCGGAACGCCCGGGCGCGGCGAAAGAGCTCTCGGAAATCAACACGCGCATGTCATCCGCCTACGCCACCGGCAAGATTGATCTCGATGGCTCGCAGACGCCGCGGGTCGACCTCGAAGAATTGATGGGCACCGTGCGCGACCCGCAAAAACTTCAGGAAATCTGGGTGAAGTGGCGCGAAGTTCCCGTCGCAGAGCGCGAAGACGGCGGCACGATGAAGTCCGATTACGCCGCCATGGTCGAGATCGCCAATGAGGGCGCACGTGAACTCGGCTTCGACGATGTCGGCACCATGTGGCGGGCGCGTTACGACCTGCCGTCCGAAGAGTTTGCCGCAGAAACCGACCGCCTGTGGGGTCAGGTCAAACCGCTTTATGACGAACTGCACTGTCATGTTCGCGCCAAGCTGAACGAGCAATATGGCGACGGCGCCGTGCCGCTCGACCAGCCAATCCGCGCCGACCTCCTCGGCAATATGTGGGCGCAAAGCTGGCTCAACATCTACGATCTGGTTGCGCCGGGAGAAGCGGACCCGGGTTACGATCTGACCGCGCTGTTGAAAGACAACGGCTACGACGCCGTCAAAATGGTCGAAACCGGCGAGGCGTTTTTCTCCTCCCTCGGCTTCGAGCCGCTGCCGGAAACCTTCTGGGACCGCTCGCAGATCACCAAGCCCCAGGACCGCGAAGTCGCTTGTCACGCATCGGCCTGGAACCTCGACGGGCAGGACGACATCCGCATCAAGATGTGCACCAAGGTCAATGCTGACGACTTCCAGACCGTCCATCACGAACTTGGACACAATTATTATCAGCGTGCGTACAAAGACCTCTCGCCGATCTTCCAGGGCGGCGCCAATGGCGGCTTCCACGAGGCCATCGGCGACATGGTCGCCCTGTCGATCACGCCGGAATATCTGAAGCAAATCGGCCTCCTCGAGGAGACGCCAGATGCATCCAAGGACGTCGGCCTTCTCATGTCGACCGCGCTTGAAAAGATCGCCTTTCAGCCCTTTGGCCTGTTGATGGACAAGTGGCGCTGGCAGGTGTTTTCCGGCGAACTGACGCCGGCAACCTACAATGACGGCTGGTGGGCGCTCCGGACCCAGTATCAGGGCATTCGCCCGCCGGTGGAGCGTTCATCGGACTATTTCGATCCGGGCGGGAAGTATCACATCCCGAACAACGTCTCCTACACGCGCTATTTCATCGCCAACATCCTGCAGTTCCAGTTCCACAAGGCCGCCTGCGAGCAGGCCGGGTGGGACGGCCCGTTGCATCGTTGCTCCGTCTACGGATCGGACGCAGTTGGTGAGCGCTTCAACGCCATGCTGGAGATGGGTCAGTCGCGTCCGTGGCCGGAAGCGCTCGAAGCCTTCACCGGTTCGCCGGAAATGGATGGCTCCGCGGTGGTAGAATACTTCCAGCCGCTGATGGCGTGGCTGCAGGAACAGAACGAAGGCCGTACTTGCGGCTGGTAAGCTCAGCCTAACGCCTTTTAAAAGCCCCGCTTCGGCGGGGCTTTTTATTTTCGGGACGCTTTCTCGTCGTGGCCGGAAACGCCTTCGCGTGCTGCAAGCGCAGCGGCGACGTCTTCAAGGGTCACATCTGACTTAGCGAGCATAACGAGCAGATGATAGAGAACATCCGCCGCCTCGGCGGTCAGATGTTTTTTGTCGCCCGAAACGGCGGCAAGCGCCGCCTCGACAGCCTCCTCGCCGAATTTTTTTGCGCATTTCTCAGCGCCGCCCGCCAGCAGCCTGGCGGTGTAGGATGCGTCAGCGCTCGCGCCCTTGCGCGCGGCAATGGTTGCCTCAAGCCGGGTCAGCATTGCGCCGATATCGTTTTTTGCATCCGCCATCGTCATTCCCTCAAACTGCCGGCGCGGCCTGCCGTACCGGCAGGCCAGCCGCGGCCATAGTCGCTTTCGCTTCTGCTACAGAAATTTCGCCGAAATGAAAAATCGAGGCGGCTAGCACCGCGGAAGCTTTTCCTTCTGTCGCCGCCTCCACCAGATGCTGGACTGCGCCGGCGCCGCCAGAGGCAATCACCGGCACATCCACGGCTTCTGCGACGGCGCGGGTCAGTGCAATGTCGTAACCGGACTTCACGCCATCACGGTCCATGGAGGTCAGTAGGATTTCGCCGGCGCCGCGTTTGACGACCTCTTTCGCAAAGTCAACGGCGTTGATCCCCGTCTTATTGCGTCCGCCATGGGTGAAGATTTCCCAATGGCCGTCAACGCGCTTCGCATCGATGGCGACAACAACGCATTGCGCGCCGAATCGTTCAGCCGCGGCATTGATAAGGTCCGGATTTTTCACGGCTGCCGTATTGATCGCCACCTTGTCGGCGCCGGCCAGCAACAGCGCGCGAAAATCATCGATCGAGGCAACCCCCCCGCCCACGGTCAACGGCATGAAACACCGCTCCGCCACCACCGATACCTTGTCGAGCAGGATCCCCCTGCCCTCATGGCTTGCTGAAATGTCGAGAAAACAAAGCTCGTCGGCGCCAGCGGCGTCGTAGGCCTCAGCGGCGGCGGCGGGATCGCCGGCATCGCGCAGGTTGACGAAGTTGACGCCTTTCACCACGCGGCCGTCCTTGACGTCGAGACAGGGAATAATCCGTATATTGAGCATTATCAAACTAATCCCGCCAGAACGGCGTCATCTTTTCAAAACGCGCCCATGCGGCGTCAATCGTTTCAACGGCGGACTGTGCTTCCGCCGCCTTATAGCCAGCAATAAACCCGGCGGCCCGTACAGTATCCTTGCCCTCGCCGGACGCCAGACGGTCAGCCAGCGATTGCGCCGCCACGGCGTCATTCACGGCGCCGAATGCATCCTGCATCGCCGACAGCGCGCTCATATAGTCCTTTCGCGACGCTTTAGGATAGAGCGGGCGGAAAAGCTGAACCGGATAGCGGAGTTTTTTAAGCGCGATGCGCAGCGGATGGCGCGCTGACAGATCCGCGCATGCCGGCGTCTTTGCCGCAACCTGCAAGGTTTTGTTCAATGCGCGATCAAGCACGGCAGGAGCGAATGTTCGCACAGACGCCTTTGCGGCGCCTTTCGTTTTCTTGCGCCATGCGCCAAGGGCGCCGGCTTTCGCCACGTCCAGAATGAACCGGTTAAAGTCTTTGCTCGCCACCGCCTCAAAGGCCTCCGCCCAGGCTTCGGCGCACGTCGCCTCTGCTTTCGCTTTCAGCGTCGTTAGACCCGCAACCATCCCATCCGTCCGTTGCGCAACAGGCAGTGTTTCGCCGATGAATACGTCCCAGTCCCGGGCGGGACCAAGCGCCCCTGCGAAGGATTTTGCGCGCTGCGCCAGCGACGCAAATTCATCGCTTTTGAGATAGGGGCGAAAAACCCGTTCAATCGAGCGTAGCCGTCTCAACGCGACGCGCATCTGATGGACGCCTTCAGGCGTTCGAAAGTCGAGAATGAAGGGCTGCACTTCCGCCAGCCGCGCGGCGATAGCGTTCAGCGAATGTTGCAAAGCGTCCGCGGCGCTCATGTCGCCATCAATCTGCGTCCGTGGCGCGGGAAGAATAACGCCAGGCGGGCGGGCAAGCCGTTCCGCCGTTTCAAGCTTGGAGAGCGCGCGATAACGCAGCGGCGCGTGGCCGAGAAGAAGCCGGGCGAAATCAAAAACCCGCGACGGATCGCCCTTGATCAGCTCCAGCTCAACCTCGGCAAGCGGCGCGGCGTAATCCCTGCCCTCGTCATCGCGGCATTCGGCGCGGCCGATATCTACGGCCAGCTCAATCTTCGTCCCGCGAAACGAAATGACGGACGCCCAGCGGTCTACAGTGGTCTCGGCGAAGAGCTCCAGCGCGGGCGCAACCGCATCGATCGCATCGTCGATATCTTCATTGCCAGTCTGCGCTGGAAAAGCGCCCTCGCCGGATATCTCCGTTTCATATTCGAGGCGCGAGGCCGCTGAAGACCGGCGGATTTTCACCGCCTGAATGAGTGCGCCGCCCTCCTCCCTCAAACGCAGGCTGATGCCCTTTTTCGCGAGCCGCCGGTCGGTAGTGTCGTAATACCGGGAGGCCAACCGCTCCCATTCGCCCCGATCCGGCGCCGCCGCGGAAACGAAATCGCTCCCGATCAGGGCGGCGACAACGCCAGGCGATCCGGCGAATTTCAGCTCAAACTCGGTATGGCCGGCTTTCATGTCGGCTCGGGCCCCCCCCAAAAACGCAGTACTACTTTGATGATAGGACGGATAGATGGACCCAGCCAACCCGGCTTAACTCGCGGCTTTGATGGCCTCTGCCGGATCTATCCTGCCGTCATAGAGCGCCCGGCCGATAATCACGCCTTCAATATTCGGATGGGCGGTTTTGAGCGCCGTGATGTCTTCAATCGATGCGACCCCGCCGGAGGCGATCACCGGTATGGTCGCCGCGTTCGCTAGCGCCGCCGTCGCCTCGACATTCACCCCCCCCAGTGCGCCATCGCGGCTTATATCGGTATACACCACCGCCGCAACGCCCTGATCCGCATAGCGTTTTACGATTTCGATCGGGCTTTTGTCGCTATCGCCGTCCCAGCCGTCGGTCTTGACCTTTCCGTCTCTCGCATCGACGCCGAGCACAATCCGCCCCGGATAGGTTTTGCAAGCCTCTTTAACGAAATCCGGATCATTAACCGCGGCCGTACCGAGGATAACGCGGGTCATACCCCCCCCGAGCCAGCGTTCTACCGCCGTCATATTGCGAACGCCGCCGCCAAGCTGGGTCCGGGCGCCAGTATTGGCGATAATGGAACCGACAGCCGCGCCGTTGCGCTCTGCCCCTGCGAACGCCCCATCAAGGTCCACAATATGAACCCAATCGAAGCCTGCCGCCTCAAAGGCTTTCGCCTGTGATGCCGGATCATCATTATAAACGGTAGAGGCGTCCATCCGTCCATGCAGCAGGCGCACGCAGCGACCGTCTTTGAGGTCAATGGCCGGATAGAGCGTCAGTTTGTGGGATGCAGCGCCGTTCATGACGGCGACCAGCTTAAAAATGCGCCCAGAAAGGCGAGGCCCGCCCGCTGGCTTTTTTCAGGATGGAATTGTGCGCCAAGAAGATTGTCCCGGCCAATCAATGCGGTAAGGCTCTGGCCGTGATCGGTCGCAGCGAGCCTGCACGCTTCGTTATCGACCGCAAACCGAAACGAATGCGCGAAATAAAAGGCTTCGCCATCGAGCTCGTCGAAGACGGGGTGATGGGCCACCGCCGATACCTTGTTCCAGCCCATATGCGGCGCGCGATAATCCGTAGACGAATCAAGCGGTTTGACGACGCCCGGAATCCAGCCGAGCCCCTCGCACGATCCAAATTCCAGACCCTGCGTTGCAAGAAGCTGCATGCCGACACAGACGCCAAGAAACGGGCGGGTCTCCACAAGGACGGCGTGCTCTAGCGCCTCCAGAACGCCGTCCCGCGCGGAAAGTCCGGTCATACAGGCGGAAAACGCACCGACGCCGGGTAGTACCAGCCGGTCAGCGTCGGCGATCTCATCGGCTTTGTCCGTGACGATCACATGCCTCGCCAGACCGGATTCGCGCGCGGCGCGCTCGATCGCTTTTTCAACGGAGCGCAGGTTCCCGGAGCCGTAATCGATGATCGCCACTGTCTCAGCCATGGCGCGCTTGTAGCCGTCAAGCGCCAGCGCGCAAAGACAACCGGCTAAAATAAAGGCGCGCCGGGGAGGGCGCGCCTTGGAATTGAAAAATAGCTATTGCTAGGCGTCGGGCCAGCACGCGCCGATGGCCTCTTTCGACGCCTCGCTCAGCCCGTCGATATCTTCAGGGCTTGCAACTTCCATCAGCTCCGCCGTCATGTCGGCGTCAGCGGCGTCTGCAAGACAGGCGCAACCAGCGGGATCGGTGCCATTTTCCGCAGCATACGCTTCACAATGGCCTTCAAGATCGTCGCCCGCCAGAGCTGGCGACGCCATAAGGCCTAAGGCAGAAGCGGCGATAATCAGTTTTTTCATGTCAGGTTCCTCCTCAACTTTGTTTTAGCGCGTGCATTTGTCCATGGCGGCTTTTGCCTCATCCGAAGCCGATGCGTAGCGCTCCGCTGGATCCTCGATTTCGCCAAGCGCCAGAAACTCATCGACGAGATCGTTGGCGAGCGCTTCTTCCTCAAGGCATGAGCAGCCAGACGTATCCCGGCCATCAGCCTCGAGCGCAGCGACGCAGGCATCGGCAAGCTCGCCAGAAAAAGACGGCGAAATCGCCATGCCGGCGGCCGCGATGCCGGCGAAAAAGACCTTCAATTTCATACAATTAAACCCCTTATGGTTTCGCGCCCGCTTTTCACGCAACTGAGGAAACACAACGAGGGGCGCAAGGACATTCCCAACCCGGGCGGGATGTCACCTGAAATCCCGGTCAGCGTCAAATGATTCCCTCAGCATATCGGGAACCCAAGCGGAACCGGCCGTGTTTTCACAAGATGACTGATCAAAGGAAGAAAACGCCTGCTGACGAAGCGGCGGCGGCTGAAGCGCCGACAACCCCGGACGAAGCAGAGAATACGGATGACACATTGCGCGTCGCCAATCGCGAAACTGCGAACGCGACGGCGGAAAAACTGACGACGGAACAAGTGCGTCAGGGACATACTGGCGATCATGTCCGCTACATCCTTGCCGCGTCCATCACGGGAATCGGCATCATTTTCGCGATCGCGTATTTTTACTTCGTTCAGTAGACTGTCGCCCCTATCCGCCGAGCACGCCCTTGGTCGAGGGTGTCCCGCCGTCGCTGCGCGGATCGATTTCCAGCGCCGCCCGGAAGGCGCGCGCCGTCGCCTTGAAACAGCTTTCGATAATGTGATGGGTGTTCTCGCCGTAGAGATTTTCAACGTGGAGGCAAATCCCAGCGTTCATCGCAAAGGCGTGGAACCATTCCCTGAACAGTTCCGTATCCATGTCGCCGACCTTTGGCCGCGCAAAATTCACCCGCCAGATGAGATAGGGCCGCTTTGAAATGTCGATGGCGGCGCGCGACAGGGTTTCGTCCATGGGAATATAGGCGTTGCCGAACCGGCGAATGCCGGAGCAATCGCCGAGCGCTTTCGCTACAGCCTGGCCCATGACGATGCCTACGTCCTCAACCGTGTGGTGCATGTCGATATGCAAATCACCCTCGGCGCGCACTTTCAGATCGATCATCGAATGCTTGGCGAAACCTTCGAGCATGTGATCGAAAAAGCCGATACCGGTTTCGATGTCGTAATCGCCCGAACCGTCCAGCTCGAGCGCGACGAAAATCTCTGTCTCGCGAGTCTTGCGCTCTACCGTCGCCGCCCTCATGGCCTTCAAAGCTCCTTTGACGCCCGCGCGCCGAAATGGCATGACGCCGCGGCCCTTGGTCTTATCTAAGTCTTATTAAAAAACCGGCCCCGCGTCTATTGCGCCGCAAAACGGCTAAGAAACAGAAAATACAAGAGAAAATCCCATGTCCAACCAGTCCATGCACGGCACGACCATCCTCGCAGCAAGGCGCAATGGCGTCGTCTGCGTCGGCGGCGACGGGCAGGTGAGCCTCGATAAAACGGTGGTGAAGGGCGACGCCAAAAAAGTTCGCCGCCTTGCCGGCGGGAAGGTCATCGCCGGGTTCGCCGGCGCGACGGCCGACGCATTTACGCTGCTCGAAAGGCTGGAAGCGAAGCTGGAGCAATATCCCGATCAGCTGATGCGCGCCTCGGTCGAGCTCGCCAAGGACTGGCGCACGGACCGATATTTGCGCCGTCTTGAGGCCATGATGATCGTCGCCGACAAAGATGTGACATTGACGCTGTCAGGGGTGGGGGACGTGCTTGAACCGCAACACGGCGTCACCGGCATCGGCTCTGGCGGCGATTATGCACGTTCAGCGGCGCTGGCGTTGATGAACGAAACGGCGCTTGGCGCGGAAGACGTCGTCCGAAAATCCTTATCCATTGCCGCCTCGATTTGTATCTACACGAATGATTCCCTGACCATCGAAACCATCGGCCAATAAACACGCTGCTTTGTAACGCACAGAAAAGAGTCCATGACCGAGTATTCTCCCCGCGAAATCGTATCCGAACTCGACCGCTTTATCGTCGGCCAGAAGGCGGCGAAACGCGCCGTCGCCATCGCGCTTAGAAACCGCTGGCGTAGGCGGCGTGTGGAAGGGCCGTTAAAGGACGAAATCACGCCAAAAAATATCCTGATGATCGGCCCCACGGGGGTCGGGAAAACCGAGATTTCACGGCGTTTGGCGAAGCTTGCCGGCGCGCCGTTTTTGAAGGTCGAAGCGACCAAATTCACCGAGGTCGGCTATGTGGGCCGGGACGTCGATTCCATCGTCCGTGACCTGACCGAAATCGCCGTCGGCCTCGTCCGCGAACGCAAGCGCGAAGACGTGAAAGCCGCAGCGCAGGCGGCCGCCGAAGACCGGGTGCTCGACGCGCTCGTCGGTGAGCATGGCAGCGATGCAACGCGCGAAGCGTTCCGTAAAAAGCTGCGCGACGGCGAACTCGACGACCGCGAGGTCGATCTGGAACTGACGGAAGCGCAGGGCGGCCCTGCGCAAATGTTCGACATTCCCGGCATGCCGGGATCGCAGATGGGCATGATCAATATTTCCGACATGATCGGCAAAGCGTTCCAGCCGCCGAAAGTGAAACGCCGCGTCAAGGTCAAGGAGGCGTACGAACCGCTCGTCGCCGAAGAATCCGAACACCTGATGGATGACGAAGCGATCGCCCGGGAAGCGGTGGACCTTGCCCAGAATGACGGCATCGTTTTCCTCGACGAGATCGACAAGATCGCCCGTTCGTCGAACCGAGCGAGCGCCGATATCTCACGCGAGGGCGTGCAGCGCGATCTCCTGCCGCTGATCGAGGGGGCGACCGTCGCCACCAAATACGGGCCGGTCAAAACCGACCACATTCTGTTCATCGCATCCGGCGCGTTTCACCTGTCGAAGCCGTCGGACCTGTTGCCCGAGCTTCAGGGGCGATTGCCGATCCGGGTGGAACTCGACGCGCTTTCCCGCGACGACCTGCGACAGATCCTGACGGATCCGGAAGCCAGCCTCATCAAGCAGTACTCGGCTCTCTTGAATACCGAAGGCGTGACCCTCGAATTCAGTGAAGACGCCATCGACGCCCTGGCCGACGCAGCGGCGGAGGTGAATGCCGGCGTGGAAAATATTGGCGCGCGGCGGCTGGCCACCATCATGGAGACCGTACTCGACGAGGTATCCTTCACCGCCACGGACAAAGGCGGGGAGACGATTTCCATCGATGCGGCCTTTGTGAAGGCGCGGCTTAGTGACATCACCAAGAACGCCGATCTGTCCAAGTATATCCTTTGATCCGCCACGCCTTTTTCGCCGTCGAAACAATCCTTTAGCGCGGCAATTCCGCATCAGCCGCGCCATAATCGGCGCGTCAGAACCTCAATACGCGCCAAAACCGCGCAAACTCACGGCTTTCCAGCCAACTCCGGGCTTTCACGATCGTTAATGACAGGTTAATCTAGGGTTCTTGAGGGAGTTTGGAGCGGGGATTTGGTCATGGCGGACGGCGCAGCGCGGACGTGGAAGCGGCGATCCATGATGTCATTCGCCGAGGATGCCGACCCTCGGTTTCTCGAAAAAACCGAAGAGAAAAAAGTCGCGTCTGAAATCGACAGCGGCAAGAAGCGCCCGCGCATCGCCTTCACCGGCGAGGAGTGGGGCTTCGGCTATCAGGCGACGGACGCCTTTCTGCGCCGGGCGCGCGAAAACGGCACCGTCTCCGACGCAGGCCTCGCCGCGGTAAACGCGCGCACCGAGCGCGAATTCGAAGCTGCAAGCTCTAACTCAAAATTCGATTACCGCTTCGCCGACACCATGCCGCTGCGCACCAAGGAACAATCCTTGATGGCAGTGAAGCAGCTCACAGCCGACTTCGCGGTCGTTCCGTTTTATCATCCGTATACGGGCTATGATTTCGAGGCGCTGCGCGCCATGGCGAGCCAGTTCACGCTGCTCGGCGTCGATCAGGTGGAGGCCACTGACAATATGTGCCTCGCCGTGCATGAATCGCAGCTTTACGATCTCATCCAGTCATCGCATCCGGGCACCGGTTTTTCAGCACTGCAACGCCGTTTGCGCAAGGACTGGGGATTAATTGATTCCGAAAGCGGCAATTCTCCCGGCGCCGATTACGCCAATGAAACGCCGCGCGCGGGCCTGCCGATCGACATGTCGGATCAAAAACTGATCCGTGACCGGATCGATGTGGTGTTTGCGGGCCCCGAGGCGGCGCGGCGCTGCAAGTCGAAGCTGGACGGCCTGCGCGCTGTCGGCGTCGAAGTGCGCGAGACCGCGCAGATGATCGAGCCGCACCGCGAACTCGCCAAGCTTGCGCGCTCCACCCTCAATACGGGCCGTCAGACCAACACTATGTTCGACCCCATCAGCGGCGAAACGCGGTTTTATTCGACCCTCGGCGCAGAGTCCCAGAACGGCAAACTGTTCGGCATGCTGCTGCCCTACGAAGTCGCGATGCGGTCATCAGATTACGTCATCATTGACGACAATGTCGATGATGCGCCGCCGACCAAGACCCGTTTCATGGTGGTCGAAAACAACCCCGACCAGACGCTGTTCGAGGATAAGTATCGGACGACCGACGCCAAGACGGCGTACTGGACGCGCCGCATGCAGTCGATTTCGAGCCCCACCGGCTCGTTCGGCGAAGGCTTCTTCAAAATGTTCGGTTATGTGGCCGGAACGGTCGCCGTGGCGCTCGTCGCTCTCGGCGCATTCGGGCTGCTCACGGCGACGCCGCTTCAGTTAAATGCGCCCGCTTCATTGTCGTGGTTGTCGGGCCTTACCGCCGGCACTGCCGTTGTCTTTGGCGGCATCGCCGCTATCGCTGCCTGGATATTGCTCTCTGTGCAGAGTACCGGGGAGCGCGGCGTGCGCGTCCTCATGCGCTTCCTGCGCAGCGGAGACGCCGCCTCCATCGGCGATGTTGAAAACTACCTGCGCAACTATGGCGTTCGTCATGCGGTTGTACGCTTTGATGAAGACAGCGAGCGCGGGGCGCCTTCCGCCATCGTTCTCGATATTGAATTCCAGCCGGAAGATTTCGCCTTCGGGCCATTCGCCATGTTCTCACGGCGCCTGCGCGGCTCCGTCGTCAACGGCGCCATGAAGAAAGCGTTCCAGCGCTGGAAAAACCGCGGCGTCACCGTGCTCGCCGCCATGCCGTTCGAACGCGGCAAGGCGCAACTGCCGGCGCACAAGGCTCGCCGCTGGTGGGCGGAAGCCGTCAGCGCATGGTTCGCCGATGCGGCCGAAACATGGTTCATTCGCCTGTCGCGGCTGATTGCGTTCTACTTCCTGCCGGCAGCGCTGATCGTCATGCTGATCTGGACGCTCTTGAACGGCTAAAGTTCTATCGTTTCAAAAACACGTAGAAGGCGCCGTCGCCGCCATGGCGCTGGTGCGCCCTTGCGGCGCGCGACACGTATCCACGCACGAGCTCTTCGTTCACCCAATCCCTGAACCGCGCCCTGAGGACGCCCCGGCCCGCTGTATCAGCGCCAGCGCCCTTGCCCGTAATCACCAGAAGACAGCGCGCGCCGCGCGCATGCCCCACCGCAATAAACCGGTGCAAGGTTGTGCGCGCCGTTTCCTGACGATGGCCATGCAGATCCAGGACGGCGTCGATTTCGATGCGGCCGCGGCCGGCGAGGCGGTCCAGCTTGGGGTCGCCGGAAGCGAATGGGTCGGCCGACTGGCTTTGGCTGGCCGGCGAGGACCGCAGCGTTGGCTCTATGGGCCCTTGGGACCGTTTCCTGGGGGCTGCGCCCAACCCTTGCGACGCCGAAACGAGGCTTTCCGCAGGATGCTTTTGAGGTTGATAACGGCTGACATCCTGGGTCGCCTTGCGCCAGAGAGCGTCTTCTTCCGGCGTCAGCTTCCGGCGGCGCGTCACGGCGCTTTGCTGCGGGCGGCGGCCATGCGGGCAGGCGGTTTTAGGCGGTCAGCGAGCCGGCGCGGCAACAACACCACCATTTTCCCTTCGGCGTTCATAGCGCCGGCGATCCGCCCCGCCTCATCGCCCGAGCCCCAGTAGAAATCCCCACGCACCGGCCCCCTTATGGCCCCGCCTGTGTCCTGCGCAATCATCAATCGCCGGATCGGATTTTCACCGGCCTCCGGCACCGGTTCGATCTCAACCCAGACCGGCGCGCCGAGAGTGTGATAGCGGCGATCGACGGCGAGGGAACGGCCCGGCGTCAGCGGCGCGCCTTGCGCGCCGAGCGGCCCGAGACTTGGCGGAATGTCGTCCAGCGTTCTGAAGAACACATAAGAGGCGTTTTCTTCACGCATCGCCTGCGCAATTTGCGGCGTCTCCTTTTCAAGCCATTCGCGGATCGACTGCATAGAGACGTCTTCAAGCGGCATGATGTTTTCACGAACCATCACCCGCCCGATCGCCGTATAGGCGTGGCCGTTCTGCCCGGCATAACCGACGCGCATGACATCGTCTTCGCCAAAGACCAGCCTGCCGGAGCCTTGTATCTGCAGAAAGAAAAGATCGTTGGGATCAAGCCATGCGATCGGTTCAAGCTCCTCAAGTGCGCCTGCGTTTATATCCGCATGATCCGCATACGGCGTAAGGCGCGTTCCTTCAATGCGGCCGGCGATGCGCTCGCCTTTCAACTCCTCGCGGAAAAGTCCGAGATCGACTTCAATAAGGTCATCCGGCCGCGGATAGAGCGGGGCGGTGTGGGTCTCCGTCGGCGCTCGCGACGCCTCATAGGCGGGCTCAAAATAGCCTGTGAAAACGCCAGTAGACTCAATACGCGGCGCGGCGCGGCGCGCACGGCCATCGGGCAGCGGGTCGCGGCGTTTCAGGATCGCCACGGGCTGGAAATGGAACTCGAAAAACGCCCTCAAGGCGGCGCGCCGCACGGCCGGATCACCGTAGGCGCTGACCTGTAGCGCCCGCGCCTCAGCGCATGGGCGAAGCCAGTCTGCGTTGACGCCGCCAAGCGTCATTCCCTCAGCGCCAGGCCCGAGACGCTCAAGAGGGTTGGCTGGCGCTTGACTGTCGCCTGCCTCGAAAACCGCGCATGAGCGCACAAAAGCCTCAAGCACGGGGCCGGGATCGTCCTGCAGCCAGCCCGTCAACTCGTCGAAGCCGACGAGTCGAAGGTCGAGCACCGGCTCTGCGAAATCATCGTTGGAGAACGCCCGGTCATAATAAGGCGGCAGGATGCCGCTGAAGACCAGCGCCGCTAACGCCGCGGCGATGAGAACTGCGCCTGCGAGGAAAACTCGCAACCATTTACTTGATGAAGAGATCACGAAAACCCTTCGAGCGTTTGCAATGACGCCTAAAGGTTTATTCGGCACCGCCCGTCGCTACAAGCGTCCAGTTCGGATCGCGGCTTGACCGTTTTTTCGAGAATTTCCAGCGGTCTTTCACGAGATCGATCCGGTTCGGGTCGCCCTCGACGATTTCGCCATCCTTGTCGCGGGTGACGCGCACCTGGTTCGACGCGAATTCGACGATCGCGCTTATAGAGTCGCCCTCGATGTCGCTGTCCGCGATTGCAGCATTTTCGATGCCGACAAACTTAAGGTCGCTCGTATAGCCGGCGTCATCCCGGGCAACCACCGCCTGCTTGAAAGCGCCGTACACGGAATCATTGAGATATGGCCGGATGGATTTGAGATCGCCGGAAGCGAAAGCTTCAACAATCATCTCATAGGCGCCGCGGGCGCCGGCAAGGAATTCCTTTTCGTCGAATGATGGGTCTGCGTCGCGCAAAACGCGCGCTTTGGTCGAAACCGGCTTCGGCGGCGCGACCTCACCCTGCTCCTCGTCCCTCAAGTCATCGCGCGGTTCGTCGGACGCCCGCGCGCGCGACGCGCGCTGCAGCGCCTCAAGGTCATGGCGCTGTTCATGGCCCGTACGCGTGCCCATGACGGAAATCAGGCGAAAAATGATAAACGCGGTTACGCCGGCGAAAAAGAGAAGTACTGGATCCATAACGCTCAATATGGCTCGAAAAGCTTAATTTTGCTCAAGCACATCCTATATAGGGGCAAACACAATAGAATTCACTAGGATCCCATGCTGTTCGTCCTGATTACGCTGTTTATTATTGGCCCGATCGCCGAAATCTACGTGCTTTTGGCCGCGGGAGGCGCTTTTGGCGCCCTTCCAGTCATCGCCATGTGTATTTTTACTGCCTTTCTCGGCGGTTTCATTATCCGCCTGCAGGGCCTTGCGGCCCTGAACAATGCACGCAGTGACCTCGAAACCGGGCGCTTGCCGGTGGATTCCGCCGTTGACGGCGCGCTGTTGATTGTCGCGGCGCCGCTCTTGATGACCCCGGGCTTCATTACAGACGCGCTTGGCTTTTCGCTTCTCATTCCGCCGGTCCGCCGCATGCTCGCCAGGCTGGCCCTGAAACACATTCGTGCGCGCATTGTGGTCAAGGAGACGTCATACGAGCCTTATGAATAGGCATTGGCCGGGTTGCGGGCCTCGGGAGAGGCGTGTAAGAGCGCGTCTTTTCCAAACATGACGGAATGATCTCGAGATGTCTGACACGCCCGCCAATCCGAATAACGCCGCCGGTCCTGAAGGCTTTGACCCTAACAACCCGCCTTCGCTGGCGGTTCTCGCTCAGTACCTTAAAGACCTCTCATTTGAGAACCCGCGCGCGCCGGCTGTCTACCAGGCAGGCGAAACCCCAAAGATTGACGTCAATGTCGACGTGCAGGGACGCCAGCTCAACCCCAACCAGTACGAAGTTGAGCTTTCCGTTGCGGCGCGCGCTAACCGTCCCGAGAAGGACGAGACGATGTTTGTTGCTGAGGCGACTTACGCAGGCGTTTTTGAGATCAAGAACGTGCCGCGCGAGCAGCTTGAAATGGTGATGATGGTCGAGTGTCCACGGCTGTTATTTCCGTTCATGCGCCAGATCGTCGCCGATGCGACGCGCAACGGAAATTTCCCGCCACTCATGTTAGAGCCGATCGATTTCATGGGAATTTATGTGGCGAACACCCAGCGACAGGCAGCGGCACAAAATCCTGAAACTGCGCCGGTTTCCTAAACCGAATCTCCTAGCCGGCGGCGCGTTTCAGCCAAAGGCAGTCTTCGCCCAGCTCCTCGACGAACGCCTCATGCGCTTGACGTTCAGCGTCAGTGACGAGCGCCGCAAGAGCCCGTGGGCGCTGCCGCGCTGATGCGCGTCTCCGCGCTGATCCTGTTTCGGTTCCGCCTGAATCGTCCCGACGGAAGTCGAGGCCCGCCTGCGCGCCGCCAGTCAGCTCGATATAAACCGCCGCCAGCAGCCGGGAGTCCAGCAAGGCCCCGTGGCCGTCGCGCTCGCGGATCGACGTATCGATGCCGAAGCGTGAACAGAGCGCATCAAGGCTCGCCGGCGCTCCGGGGAATTTGCGCCGGGCGAGATGCAACGTGTCGATAATATCGTTCTCAAGCCGCTTCAGCCGCGCCGCCTCAAGCTCAGCGTTCAAAAAGGGCAGGTCAAAGCCGATCCCGTTATGGGCGATCAGTTGCGCATCGCCGACAAACTCAAGAAACGCCGGCGCCGCAACGGCGTCTGCAAATAGCGGCTTGTCGCTCAGGAAGGCCGACGACAGGCCATGCACCTGATAGGCGCCGTCGGGCATGTCCCGCTCGGGGTTTACGTAAGTGTGGAAATTGCGCCCCGTAATCGCGCCGTTGACGAGTTCTATGGCGCCGATCTCCACAATTCGGTGCCCTTCAGAAAATTTGAACCCTGTCGTTTCAAGGTCGAATACGATCTGCCGCATGAACCGCCCTTACCGTCCGCCTGCCCTCTAGCTTTTATACGCCGTCTGTAGGGAAAAGCGTTGTCTTCACCGTTTCCGCAATGCCCTGAAGCGTGAACGGTTTTTGAATATAACCTGCGCCTTCAATGATATCGAGCTGATCGCGCACCGCCGCCTCTGCATAGGCGGACATGAATATCACTTTCGACTTTAGCCCGAGCTCTTTGCGCGCCTGCGCAATCATGGAAGGACCATCGAGCGCCGGCATCATCACGTCAGAAATGACGAGGTCGAAATCGGAATCTTCCTCAAGCATCTCCAGCGCGTCTTCGCCGTCTTCTGCCTGCGCTACCTCGTAGCCGCAATCCGTGAGCGTCGCCACGACGAAGGCGCGTACAGGGTCTTCGTCCTCGACAACCAGTACGCGTCCAGCGCCGGTGAGATCCTGCGGCTTTTTACGGCCGGATGCGGTCGAGGCCGCCCGTTTAGGGGCGTCAGGCTGCTGGACGTCCTCAGCTTCATAAGCTGGCAGATAGATTTCAAATGTCGCGCCCTTGCCGGGCTCGCTCTTGAGCGCGATGACGCCGTCAAGCTGGCGAATAATGCCATAGACAGTGGATAGCCCGAGCCCCGTACCCTTGCCCGTCGCCTTGGTTGTGAAAAACGGGTCGAAAATCTTGTCGACCAGATCCTGGGGCACGCCGGGGCCGGTATCAGCAACCTCTATGAGCACGTAATCCTGATCGAGCAGCCCCTGAACCGGGCGATCCTTCGCCTCGCCCGCCGTAAGGCATTGCGTACGAACCGTCAGTACACCGCCTTTTGGCGCCATGGCGTCGCGCGCGTTGACCGCAAGATTCATCACCGCCGTTTCTAGCTGGTGACGATCGACCCTGATGGTCGGCAGGGCGCGGCCATTGATGAGTTCAAGTTTTACTTTTTCGCCGATGGATCGCGTCAAAAACGGCGAGAAATCCCGTAATAGTTCCGTAATCGACAGGACCTCGCGTTTGAGCGTCTGTTTGCGCGAAAAGGCGAGGAGCTGTTTCGTGGTGTTCGCTGCGCGCTGGGCGTTTTCCCGAATCTGCACGAGGTCGGAATAGGCCGGATCGCCCGCCGGATGCTTCAGCATCAGTCTTTCACAATGACCGATCACGACCTGCAGATAGTTGTTGAAGTCATGTGCAACTTTGCTGGCAAGCTCGCCGATGCCGCGCAGTTTCTGATCCTGCGCGTATTCTTCCTCCATCTGTTTGCGGTCGGTGACGTCGACGGAATAAAGAAGCGTTCGGCGAGTGCCGTAGGAACCGCGCTTGCGCCGGACAGGACGCGCATAAAGCGCAAAGGTCTTTGCATTGACGCCAGCACCGATGGTCGCCTCGACCGGCTTTGGCGAACCGCCGGCGCGGGTTTTGCGCCGTATCTCATCGGCGATTTCTTCGAGCGTTACGGCGCTCAGGCATTTTGCCAGCGGCGTGTTTTTGCGCTGCGCGCCGAAGGCGTCGCTAAAAGCCTTGTTCGCCTCAACCACGCGACCGTCGCGATTGATTTCACCCTCAACGATGGCGACGCCGAACGGCGATTCCGATATGTCGCCCGACAGCGCTACATCCTCGACTTGATCGGCGGCTTCATCGATGACCATTTCAACGCAGGCAAACCCTTCTCCGACGCCGCCGCGGCGAAAGGCGGCGAATTTCGCCGGCGCAGGCTCCGCATCACGTCGGCGGACTTGCGCCTCAATGCGTTCGCGATCAATGCGCCATAAGGCGCTCACCAACTCGCGGCTTTCGCCCAGGACGATGTCGTCAATGGAATTCAGCTCACCGCGGTTGGCGCCGACTTTTTCCCGAAGCGCCGCATTCGACCATGCGATCTGCCCGGACTTTTCAAGCGCAAAGACAGGCTGCGGCAAGTCCGCATAAGCGGCGGCCAGCGCGTCATGTTCTTCTTCCTCTACAGGGAGCTCGCGCAAGCGCCAGACCATGTGATCATCCGCGCCGCGAATAGGCCGTACACTGACTTCAAAACGCCGCCGCACGCCGCCCCCGGCAAGTCCCATGGTCTGATAAATAACTTCTTCCGCCGCCGCGCCGCTTTTCGCTGACTTGCAAAGCCTGAAGAGCTTTGTCGCCTCTGCGCCTTGTTGCGCAAACAACCGGTCAATGCGCGGCGGCAATCCCGTCGGCCCCATGACTCCCGCATCCTTCGCAAGGGAGAAATACGCCTTGTTCGCGTAAGTCACGACGCCGTCACGGCGCGCCACCAGCCGCGCATCAGGATCGCTGTCGAGGACGCGCTCGGCGAGGCCCAGCGCGCCAAGGATTTCAGCGCCGGCAAGCTCTGCCGCCTCACCCGAACTCTTGCCTGCAGCGCGGCGCAGCAACATGCCGGTGATCAGCACCGGCGAGAACATTTTCATGGCGGCGCCGGTCAGAAAAACCGCGATGAGAAGGGCAAGACCGCCAGCAAGGATCATTCCGGCGCCGCCAGCGTCCCGGGCGCTCAGAATGACGTAAACGATTGCCGCGATCGCCACAAAGACCCCCGACCACAACAGCCAGAAGGACGCGGCGTTCATGAAGCCGCCTTCCAAGCGCCTTTTCTGTTTGCTCGCCTTTTCCGCCTCGGCGTCCATCATGGCGATGATTTCTTCGCGCGTGGGCGGTCGCGGGGAGGCCTCTCCGCCGCCAAGCGATTGATCCTGCTTTGGTTTTTTGGGCTCAACGCCGGGCAAGGGGGGACTCCGGAAGGGGTGATTCGAACCGCGCACTATGGCGTTGTTCGACGCCTGACGCTACTGCAGGCCCCGCGCCCTAAGGGATTGAAATCTTTTAACATCAGCGCCGTTGCGCCGCATACTTTTCCACAGCAGATCAATGCTGGCGGCGCACGTTGCAAAGCGCCACCGCGCACCTAACTAAACCTTCCCTAACGGAGAAGAAGCACGTGACCAAAAAACTTGGGCTGGTTCTTGGGTCGGGCGCCGCGCGCGGCTGGGCGCATATCGGCGCTCTCAAAGCACTTGATGAGATCGGCGTGAAACCGGACGTGATCGCCGGATGTTCGGTGGGCGCGCTTGTAGGCGGTGCGCATTTAATCGGCGCGCTCGATGAGTTTGAAAGTTGGGCGCGCATGCTGAAACCCGTCTCGGCATTGCAGCGCTTTACCCTGAAAGTTCACCGCGGCGGTTTCATCGATACGTCGCCGGCGTTCGAGGCCTTCAGAAGCTACGACAAGAAGATCGAAGATCTGCCGGTTAAGTTTGTCGCCGTCGCTGCTGACCTCGCCACCGGCGAGGAGATCGCAATCACCAAAGGATCGGTCATCGACGCAGCGCGCGCATCGAGCGCGATCCCGGTCGTCTTTCACGCCGTCCGCATGGATGAACGCTGGCTCGTAGACGGCGCCCTCGCAAACCCCGCGCCGGTATCGCAAGCGCGCAAACTGGGCGCAGATGTAGTGATTTCCGTCGATCTCAACGCAGTGCCGCGCGTGCTCGACCGGTTCGACCCGCCGCCGCCGTCCGTTCCTGCCGTCCTGCCTCATGACGATCCCGCGCCGGAAAGCGTCACCGGCGCCGTGGCGAAACTGATCGACGACACGCGCACGGCCATCGAACGCCAGTTCGAACTGGCGAAAGCGCGCGCCAACGCCCAGCCGCATTTGTTCGAAACAGCCTACGCCGCGGCGGACATTTTCCAGATGCAACTCGCGCGCGCCCGCAGCAAGTCAGAGCCGCCAGACTTGCTGATCAAACCCGACATGCGTGACGCCATGCCGACGGCGTTCGACCGCGCGGATGAATTTATCGAGGAAGGCTATCGTTCCCTGATGGCGCAGCGCGCCGAAATTGAAAGGCTGTTATCGGCTTAGTCCGCCTAAAGAATATCCAGAACGGCCTCCGGAGGCCTGCCAATGGCGGCTTTGTCGCCGTTCACGACAATCGGCCGTTCGATCAGGGTCGGATGCTCAGCCATGGCGTCGATCAATGCGGTTTCTGCGGTCACATTTTGCAGGTTGAGATCCACATACGGCGCTTCCTTGACGCGCATCATCTCCCGAGCGCTCGATGCGCCGAGCTTTTTGACGAGCCCTTTCAGCACCGCCCTGGACGGCGGGTTTTCGAGATAAAGCACAACTTGAGGTTCGATGCCTTTTTCTTGCATGAGCGCCAGCGTCTGGCGCGACTTCGAGCAGCGCGGATTATGATAGATCGTGACCGTCATGTCAGTTCCTAAAGAGATAGTCTGTACCCGCCGCTTTCCGTCAGCAAGATCGAGGCGTTGGAGGGATCAGGCTCGATCTTCTGGCGCAGGCGATAAACGTGCGTTTCAAGCGTGTGCGTCGTGACGCCGGAATTGTAGCCCCAGACCTCGTCCAGCAGCACGTCGCGCGTTACCGGCTTGCCGCCGGCGCGATAAAGAAACTTCAGGATTGACGTTTCCTTCTCGGTTAAGCGGATTTTCTTTTCTTCAGGTGTCACGAGCATTTTCACGGCCGGCCTGAACTCGTAAGGCCCGACCTTGAAAACCGCGTCCTCGCTCTGTTCGTGGCTGCGCAAATGCGCCCGCAGCCGCGCCAGCAGCACGGAGAACTTGAACGGCTTCGACACATAGTCATTGGCGCCGGCGTCAAGCCCAAGGATCGTATCCGCTTCCGAGTCGGCGCCGGTGAGCATAATGATCGGCGATTTGAACCCATTCTTGCGCATGATCCGGCATGCCTCGCGCCCGTCCATATCGGGCAGACCGACATCAAGGAGCATGAGATCGATATGCGCCTCCTCGCGGACGCGATCGATGGCGGCGGCGGCGGTTTCAACCGGCTCGACCGCAAACTCATCATGGACGCCGAACTGGTCTATCAGCGTATCGCGCAAAAGCGCGTCATCATCGACGAGGAGGATCTTCTTCACCCGGTTCATGGCTTTCCCGCCTGTTCTTTTCCGTCAGGGCCAGCCGGCGTCATAGCGCCGATTGACGTAAAATTGAAATTCACAACTGGCACAACTTTTCGTTACGAGGCCAGCCATCATGCTTTTGGGCGCGCGCCGAAGACGCCTGAGCCGACCCTTACATGGGTGGCGCCGAGCTGCGCCGCAATCGCATAATCAGCGCTCATGCCCATACTGAGCTTTTTTATCCCATTTCGTTCGGCGATTTTAGCCAAAAGCGCGAAATGCGGCGACGGGTCGTCCTCAACAGGCGGAATGCACATCAGCCCATCGATCGGCAGGCCTAGCCGATCCCGACAATCGACGATGAAGCTGTCAGCCTCAGCCGGCGCCACGCCTGCTTTCTGATCCTCTTGGCCGGTGTTCACCTGAATAAGCAGTTTCAGGCGGCGATCCTGTTTTTCCATTTCCTTCGCCAGTGCGCCGGCGAGCTTCGGCCGGTCGACGGTTTCGATAACATCAAAAAAAGCAACAGCCTCTTTCGTCTTGTTGGTCTGCAACGGACCGATCAGCCGTAACTCTATGCCTTCATATTCTTCGCGAAGCGGCAGCCATTTGCTCATGGCCTCCTGCACGCGGTTTTCACCGTAAACGCAGTGTCCGGCGTTAAGCGCCGCGCGAATTCGTTCCGGCCCATGCTGTTTGGATACCGCCGTCAGCGTCACCGCGCCGGCCGGTCTTCCGGCTTCCAAAAGCACTTTTTTGAGTTTGTCCTTGATCGCTGCAAGATTTGCCGCCACGTCAATTGTGTCGTGATCGGGATCGAGGGGTTGGCTGAGTTGGGACATGAAGGGCTCCGGGGACGCGCCGCCAAGCTAGCAGCCGCGGCGCGCGCGCTCAAACGCTGTTCTGGAGCGAGCCCTCCTTTTTGTCTTGCTTTCATGACCGACCAGATGAGGGCGCCGCATCCCGAACTTGTTGCGCGGGTATTGCCCAAAGGGGCGGCGGTCATTCTTAGAGATTATGAGGCGCCGGATCGCGCATATCTGGCAACGCGGCTGAAATCTATTTGTTCAGCGCGCGGCGTCAAACTCATGATCGGCGCGGACCCTGACTTGGCGATGCGGATTGGCGCCCACGGCGTTCATTGTCCAAGATGGTTCAATCTCGTGAACCCGCCGCCGAAAAGCATGGTGATTTCGGCGGCGTGCCACAATGATGAGGAACTTGACCGGGCGAGAGGCATGGGCGCGGACCTGATTTTCCTTTCGCCGGTATTTGAAACGGGCAGCCACCAGGGCGGCAAGGCGCTGGGCGCGACCGCGTTTCGCGACATGGCGGCGCAAGCCCCGGCGCCGGTTCTCGCGCTGGGCGGCGTCACTGCGGAAAACGCCCATCGCCTCAGTGGCGTAAACGTCGCCGGGATCTCCGCTATCAGCGCCTTCCTGAAATAGCCTTATTCGCCTTCGACAATGGTCCAGACACCGAGAACATTCCCGGCAGGGTCGCGAAAATGAAACCGCCTGCCGCCGGGAAACTCGTGACGTTCGGTAATTTCGCCGCCAGCATCGACGACCCGCTTCTCGCTGGCCGCAAGGTCTTCTGCATAAAGAACAACAAGAGCGGAGCCGACAATCGGTTTTTCGCCGCCGCGAAAGCCGCCGTCGAGTCCCGCGCCCGAAAAACTGATGTAAGTCTCGCCCCATTCCTGAAATTCCCAGCCGAATGCTGCGGCGTAAAACGCCTTCACCGCACTCAGATCTTCGGCGGCGAATTCAACGTAATCCACATGATTGGTCGTGCGCGTCATCAATGCATCTCCTGCGGTCGGGCTGGCGAAGGGATCATCGCAAGCCGCGAGCAAAAAGAACATAACAGGAACAGCAATGCAACGCATTAAATCCGCCCTCTATGACATTTCAAACCCCGACGAAGACGAAAACGGGGCGGCCTTTAAAAAGCCGCCCCGCATCGTATCCCCTCTAAGCATCGTAGGCGCTTAGAAACTTCAAAATTTGACCGAACTTTCGATCACGACCGTGGCGGCTTCTTGAGGACCGCCTGCGGCCACAGGCTTCTTGGATTCGACATACTGACCGGCAACGCCGACCGTGATGCCGCGGCCAAGAACATAGGTCACGCCCGCCTGCGCGGAGCGTGTGTCACGGAAAAGGGTTGGATCGATCGGATCCGATCCGATCGTATTCGCTTCGGATTGTCCGTAGCCGAGCATGAAAGCGACATCGCCAGAATCTTCACCTGTACGGAACGTCACGCCGGCGTCAAACGCGAGGTAACCATCGTCTTCAAACGAAGCGAGGCCGGCGTTTGTAGTTTTCACAGAACCGCCGAGCGTAATGCCGCGATAGGCGAGATTGAGACCCACCGAATAGGCCTCGTAATCATCAAACGCCGTTGAAAGCGTTCTTGTGTCTTCGGCTGCAGTAACAAAGCTGGCGCCGACACCAACAAATAGCCGGTCGGATCCGACGCCAATACCTTTTTCATAATAAAGCGCGGCTTCAACGGCATCGTCCCATTTGCTGGTCTCCGTCAGCATGACGCCTTCGGGAGAAACGACAAAACCGGATTCCGGCGCACATAAGAGGTCGCCGCATTCACGCAGGACAGGCGAATAGGAAACGCCGAGCTGCAGCCCGCCAAAAACGCCGCCTAGGAAATTGGCAGGCGGCATATAGGTTATTTTCGTCGCGTAACCGGTAAAATCATTGACGGTGTGAACGTCATTGAGACCCGAAAGATCCGTCTGCCAATCATTGATGTTGACGGCGCTGAAAATCGTCGGCGACTTCACCGCAAGCATGCGGGCCACACCCTGATCGCGACCGATGATAACCTGACCGAACGAACCTTTTGCGTAGGCATAAGCCGCTTGCAGATAGACGTCGCTCTCTGCCGGAGCGATTCCGCGCGGGCCGCCGATGAGTAAGCCCGAATACCGGCCGCCGCCGAACATTTGACGCGGCTGATCGCCATCGAGACGGGCCATCACGCCGGCGCCGATCTCGATACCGTTATCAAGAAGGCTTGAGCCTTTGACCTTGAGCGTGGCGTTGGCGTCGCCTTTCGCGTCGCCATCGACGAGACCGGCGGCGGCGCTGGCTTCGCCTTCAACGTCAACCTTCACCGGATCAGCGGCATAAGCGACGCCAGCGGTTAAAACCGCAGCGCTTGCGCCTAACATCGCTGTGCGAAGGCCGGTCATCTCTTCGTCCGTCACTCTCTTTTTCAGCCGGGCGCTCGAAAGCGGGCGGCCGCGTTGTAGTTTCATACTATCGCTGAAAACAGTCCCCGCGAACCATTCCCAGCCAGACCCGGCCTTCTCCCCCAGAAGAAAGACCGGCGCTTCTCCCAACGCAACGCCCCTGGAGCCCAAAGCCTCAGCCGTCTCACTTGCAAAAACCCGGATTTCTCCGGATTTTCAACCTACAAGTCTCAGGCCAACCCCACTGAAGGCCGCGACTCGCAACAAGGTTAACGGCATAAAGTTAACAGCTTTATGACCTTGATGCATAATGGCGCCGCACGGGGGCTGGTTCAAGCAAGTCCAAAGGGGCCCCGTTGTGTAATTGGCGGTTTGTGGTAGGAAAGCCACGGCTTTGCGCGCCAGGCGCTGCGCCGCCTCCCGCCATTCAAGCCTGAGGAACAGGAATTTACTCTATGACGCCCGAAAAAGTCAGTATGATCAAGGTATTAACCCTAGCTGCGGCGGCGGCCGTGCTGGCGGCGTGCGGCGGCAACAGCGCCGATCGGGACCGGAACGCGACCCTCGCCGACTACAAGAGCGGGCGCGGCGCGCAGGCAACCACGGTAAACCGCTATTTATGGGCGGCTTCGCTCGAAACCCTCAACTTCCTGCCGGTCTTTTCCGCAGACCCGATCTCGGGGCTGATCATCACTGACTGGTACGTCAACCCTGAAGCGCCGGCCGAGCGGTTCAAGACCAATGTCTATATTCTCGATAGCGCCCTTCGCGCCGATGCGTTGAGAGTTTCCGTTTTCCGTCAGGAGCGGGCCGAGACCGGCGAATGGATTGACGCCACCGTCAACCCGGCGACGGCGCGCGAGATAGAAAACGCGATCCTTACCCGTGCGCGCCAGCTACGACTTAACGTCATCGACGACTAGCGTTCAGCGTCAGATCAGTTAACAAACGGCGCTGATAAAGCGCCGTTTTTTTATGCCGGAAGTGCAAGGAATGTCCCGCTACAACCCAAAAGAATCCGAGCCGAAGTGGCAGGCTCGCTGGAAAGAAGCCAAGGCCTTTGAAACGAAGGCCGACGACGCGCGTCCGAAATATTACGTCCTTGAGATGTTCCCTTACCCGTCAGGCCGCATCCATATCGGGCATGTGCGCAATTACGCCATGGGCGACGTCATCGCGCGCTACAAAAAGGCCTGCGGATTTAATGTTCTGCACCCGATGGGCTGGGACGCGTTCGGCATGCCGGCGGAAAACGCGGCGATGCAGACCGGCTCGCACCCGGCAAAGTGGACCTATGGCAATATCGACATCATGCGCGGCCAGCTCAAACAGATGGGGCTCGCCATCGACTGGTCCCGCGAGTTCGCCACCTGCGATCCGGAATACTACGTACACCAACAAAGAATGTTTCTGGAGTTCTGGAAACGCGGGCACGCCTACCGCAAGGAAAGCCTCGTCAACTGGGACCCGGTAGACCAGACCGTGCTGGCCAACGAACAGGTGATCGACGGCAAGGGCTGGCGCTCGGGCGCGCCCGTGGAGCGCCGCAAGCTGTCGCAGTGGTTTTTCAGGATCACCGCCGAGGCGGACGACCTTCTCGCGGCACTCGATGACGGGCGCCTTTCCGGCTGGCCCGACAATGTCCGCCTGATGCAGAAAAACTGGATCGGCAAGTCAAAAGGCTTGGCCATGCGGTTTCCTTTCGCTGGCGGAACAGATGCGCCTGCGGGGTTCGAGGACGGCGTCGAGATATTCACCACCCGCCCCGACACGCTGTTCGGCGCAAGCTTCATCGCCATCTCGCCGGACCATCCGCTGGCGGCGCAACTGGCCGAAAGCGACAAGGAACTCGCCGCCTTCATCGCCGAATGCGCGAGCGCCGGCACGTCCGAAGAAGCGATCGAGAAGGCTGAAAAGAAAGGCTACAAAACGGCGCTCGAAACCGGCCATCCATTCGATGACCGCAGGCTGCCGGTTTACGTCGCGAACTTCGTTTTGATGGGCTACGGCACGGGCGCGATTTTCGGCTGCCCGTCAGGCGATCAGCGCGACCTCGATTTCGCGCGCAAATATGATCTGCCGGTTCCGCCGGTCGTGCTGCCGCCTGATGAGGACCCGGCGACATTCACAATCGCCGACGAGGCCTATGTGGGCCCGGGCACGATTTTCAATTCCGGTTTTCTGGACGGGCTTTCCGTCGAAGACGCCATCGCGGCGGCGATCAGGAAAATCGAGGAAATGGGGCTGGGCGAGGGCACGACGCAATATCGCCTGCGCGACTGGGGCGTTTCGCGCCAGCGCTATTGGGGCTGTCCGATCCCGGCGATCCATTGCGAAGCCTGCGGCATCGTCCCGGTTCCTGAAAAAGACCTGCCAGTAAGATTGCCGGAAGAAGCGGATTTCTCCGTACCCGGAAATCCGCTCGACCGGCACCCTACATGGAAGCATGTAGACTGCCCCGAATGCGGCGGAAAAGCCCGGCGCGAGACCGACACATTCGATACTTTTGTCGATTCCGCATGGTATTTCGCGCGCTTCGCCTCACAGCCCGAGGACCGGCCGGTTGACAGGAATGCAACGGATTACTGGCTGCCGGTGGACCAGTATATCGGCGGCATCGAGCATGCGATTTTGCACCTTTTATACGCGCGCTATTTCTCCCGCATGATGCAGGACGCCGGCTATTCATCCGTAGCCGAACCATTCGCCAACCTCTTTACGCAGGGGATGGTGGTCCATGAGACTTACAAGGATATGGAAAGCGGGGACTGGCTGCTGCCGGAGGACGTGATCGTCGACAAGGGCGCGGCGAAGCGCGCCGACAACGGCAAGCCGGTGAAGATCGGCCCCATCGAAAAGATGTCGAAGTCGAAAAAGAACGTGGTTTCGCCGGAAGTCATTGCCGAGACCTACGGCGCGGACGCGGCGCGCTGGTTCATGCTGTCGGACTCGCCGCCCGAGCGGGACGTCGAGTGGACAGACTCGGGCGTCGAGGGTGCGTGGAAACTGGTGAACCGCATCTGGGACGCGGTCGCGCCCGCCAAAGGCGCGCTCAAACCCCATGATCTTGCAACCCCGCCGGGCGACATGGACGAGGCCGGCGTCGCACTTCGCCGCGCGACCCACGCCGCCATTGCAGGCGTCACCGACGATATCGAGCATTTCCGGTTCAACAAGGCCATCGCCCGGATTTACGAATTCCTGAACACGCTCAAAAAGACGCCGCCCATGAATAAGCAGGACGGCGCGCCGGCGAACAGCGTCAAGGCCGAGGCCTTTGCCCAGGCAGAAGCGCTTGCTGCGCTCACGCGCCTTGTGGCGCCGTTTACGCCGCATCTGGCCGAGGAATGCTGGGAAGCCTTGGGCGGAGAGGGGCTTGTTTGCGACGCGCCGTGGCCGAAGGCCGATCCGGCGCTGCTCGTGAAGGACGCAATCGTCCTCGGCGTGCAGGTCAACGGCAAGCGGCGCGGGGAAATCAAGATCGCCGCCGATGCGCCGAACGAAACTGTGGAACAAGCGGCCTTGTCCGACGAGGCCGTAAAGCGCCATATTGACGGCAAGACCATCCGCAAGGTCGTTGTGGTGCCGGGGCGGATCGTCAATATCGTTGCGAATTGAGATAAAAGGAAAACCGCTCATCCCGGTGCAAGACGGGATCTAGGCAGACAACGGCGAGGTTAAGTTCTGGATTCCGGCTTTAGCCGGAATGAGCGGAGTGGAGACGGGATACTATGAAAAAACTGATCGGCTCCGCATTGATCCTCGCCATTTCCATGCTCGCAACCGCCTGCGGTTTCCAGCCGATTTACGCCACGCCTGCAGGGACGTCGCCGGTCATCCGTCAGGTCGCCGTGCAAATGGTCGCCGCGCCGGAATCTATTGCGCCGGAAATCAGGACAGCGCTCGACACGCGCCTCGCGCCCGGCGAGGGCGTAGCGCCGCGATACGACCTTTTCGTCGATGTGAAAGAGGTCGCTGAACAGCTCGCTGTTCAGATCGACGCCACTGTGACGCGTTACAATTATCGACTTTACGGCAACTACACGCTTGTAGATCGAAATACGGGCGATACCTTTCGCGGCCCAATCAGCGCGGTCACATCATACAACATTGTGAGTTCCCAATATTCGACCCTTTTTGCGGAAAAAACGGCGCTAAAAAAAGCGGCCCGTCTTCTCGCCGAGAATATTGAGCGCGATATCCTGATCCGGTTTGCGGAAGGCCCGGATGAGAGTCCCGGCCTCGGCCCGACGCAGCTTGATGGATCCGTCATTCTCGTCGAACCGCGCCGCGGCGAGGTTGTAAAGCCTGCCGACGAAGTCGAATGACCGCCCTTAAAGGCCGCGCCATCAAGGGGTTTCTCGCGAAGCGAGATCCCGGTATTGCCGCCGTCCTGGTCTATGGGCCTGACAGCGGCCTTGCGCGCGAGCGGGCTGTAAAACTTGCCGGCGGCGTGGTTTCCGACCTTAAAGACCCGTTCAACTATCTCGAACTTTCCGACGCCGACCTTAAAGACGAACCGGGACGGCTTGCTGATGAAATCACCGCTCTTTCCTTCGCCGGCGGCGAACGGGTAATCCGTCTACGGACGAGCGGCGAGGCGGCGGCGAAGGCGGCAAGCATCTTGATTGACGGACTTGATAGCGGCCATATCAAACCGAACGGGATCGTCATTATCGAGGCGGGCGAGTTGTCCCCGCGTTCGGGCCTGCGCAAGGCGTTTGAAAAGGCAAAACACGCCGCAGCGCTTCCCTGTTACGGCGACGCGCCGGCGGATGTCCGCGCCATGGCGCAGGAAATGGGTCGCGCTGAGGACCTGCGGTTTGAGGATGATGCGCTGGATCTTCTGGTCTCCATGCTCGGAGACGACCACGCCCTTTCGCGCGCGGAAATCGACAAGCTGATCCTTTACAAGGCCCCGAAAGACTTGCGTTCGGGACCAGCGACGATCACGCCCGAAGATGTCCGCGCCACGCTCGCCGACGGGATTGGAGACGCACTCGACGATACGGCTTCGGCCGCCGCTGACGGCGATCCCGCACGACTTGCAAAGGCGCTGCAAAAGGCGGCGACCGCGGGCGCGAGCCCGATCGGGCTGTTGCGCGCCATCCAGCGGAACTTCTCCCGCCTCAAAGCCGCGGGCGACTTCATGAAAGCCGGCGACAGCCCCGCAACGGCCATGAAAAAGCTCCGGCCGCCGGTGTTTTTCGCCGAGCAGCGCAGCTTTGAAAACCGCCTCTACAAATGGCGCGGCGGCGCCAAACTCGACAACGCGCTCCGACTACTGATCGATGCGGAGCTTGACGCAAAAACCACCGGCGCGCCGCAGCGCGAAATTGTCGAGCGCGCAGCCTTGCGCATTGCCGTGATGGCCCGGCGATAACCACCCTGCAATGAAAACTGCTCCTGCGGGCTTTTAATCGCCAACGCAACGCGATAAGAGCGGCGCGGCGGGGGAGATCACACGATAAGGACGTGGGATCACGTATGTCACAGGCCGCACAGATACGCATTCAGGACGATGTTATCCGGGCTTTTTCAGTAAAGCCGGAACGCATGTTTTACCGCAAGAACGATCAGGTTTACGCCATCGTCGGGATGAACCCCGCGCTGATGGTTATATCCGACATCTGGTTCGATACTTTCGACACACAGGAAGAATTCCGTGCTGTGCTGCAGCACATTTGCGATAAGTTCCGGTCCGGCGCGTTTAGATACTGGCTGGCGGATCTGCGATTCTTGCGCTCCGGATTCGCCGAATCCGAAGACTGGCTTGTGAAAACGCTGATGCCCGAGGTGATTAAGGCTGGCCTGGTCCGTGAAGCCGTCGTCCTGCCGGACGCCGCCATCCACAAGGAAGGCGAGGATGCCTACACAGCAGCTTCGCGCTCCTTGCGCGAAGTGGCTGACGGCCGCGTGCGCGGATTTACTGACATCAATCTCGCAAAGAAATGGCTGCTCGACGGGGATTTGCCGGCCTGAGGCAGCATCAACACGTTTGAATTAATCTCCCGGTGACGCCTTTATTGAAATTTCCGCAGGCGGCTTCAGGTGCAGATCCCGCTGCGGGAAGGGGATTTCTATCCCATATTTTCCAAGCGCCGTTTCCAGCGCCCAGCAATAAGCGGCGTTAACCGAGCCGGGCCTTCGCACCGCCTCACCGGTCAGCCAGACGACCAACTCGAAATCTAAACTGGAATCGCCAAAGCCCGTCAGCCACACATCCGGCGCGCGCTTGGCGTTGTTTTTCAGCGTATACGGAACATTTTCCGCCGCTTCTAATGCCGCCTTTTTGACGAGTTCCTTGTCGGTGCCATAAGCGACGCCGAACGGCACGCGGATGCGCCGGTAGACTTCGCGCAGGGTCCAGTTGGTGACCCGGTTGGTGATAAATTCCGCATTAGGCACCAGAATGTCGACATTGTCGTTCGTCGTGACCAGCGTCGAGCGAACATTGATTTCCCGGACCTCGCCTGTGATCCCGGATTCCAGATCGACGAAATCGCCGACTTTCAGAGTCTTCTCCAAGAGAATGATGATGCCGGCGATAAAATTGGAGAATATCGATTGCAGGCCAAAACCGATGCCGACGCCGATGGCGCCGGTGAGGACGGCGAGCCCCGTCAAATTCACTCGCGCCGCCGACAGGGCCAGCATGGCGGCGCCGGCGATCAGCGTAATCTGAATGAGCTGCCCGAGCAGCCCGCGTACAGAAGGGGTGAGCTTTTCAGAGGCGTTGAGGCGGCCCTGAATGATGCGCGCCGCAAAGGACGCGGCCCACAACAGGATGATCGCCAACAGCACCGCCCACAGAATGTCGAAGGCGGAAACGGCTTCGTCGCCGCCGGGCGGCAGCTTGAAGCCATCAAGAAATTCAATGGTGGGAGCCAGTAATCGCAGGATATTGAGCGCCGCAACGATCCAGGCAAAAAGCGCAAACATCCGCGATAAAAACGGGTCGCGCACGAAAGAAGAGACCAGCCTGATCACCACCCAGGCGGTGAGCAGGCTGGCGGCGATGCGTATAAAGCCAACCGGTATGGATGCCGCAGAAAACACGGGGACCAGCGCCCACAAGGCCGGCGCGGCGATGGCCAGCCATACCAGTCCGGAGAGGTTTTTATAGAACCGGTCAGCGGCGGCTTCGCCTCCAGCCGCCGCCCGGCGTTTCAATAACGATGCTCTGGCCGGACGGGCCACCAGCCACCCGAGCAGCAACGCCCCGGCGATGGCCGCGAGCTGGTAAAAAGCCGTCATCGAAGAAAGCTGATCCTGGAGGCGCTCGGCCGTGGCGAGCACATTTTCCCGTAGCGCCGTGATGACTTGTTCCGCTTGCGGATTATCCGGCCGGGCCGCAATGACGCCCTGCCGGATGCTCATCACGCGTTCGCGCCCATGAGGCGGCGGCAGAGGTCGTCGAGCTGATCGAGGGTGAGGTAATTGAGAGTGAGCGAGCCGGCGCCTTTTTTCGAATGATCGATCGCCACTTCCAGCCCCAGAATGGCCGACAGATCCCGCTCCAGCGCGCGGGTATCGGCGTCCTTGCTTCCCGGCGAACCCTTTGATTTTACAACAGTTTTACCAGTCTTGCCGTTGTTTTTGCCGCCGCGAATTTCGCTTTCGGATTCCCTGACCAGCGCCTCGGTTTCGCGCACCGACAAATCGCGTTTGAGGACGATGGTGCAGGCTTCCGCGGGGGCGGAAGAGCCGAGGAGGGCGCGAGCGTGGCCCATGGTGATGGCGCCGGCTGAGAGGGCGTCGATCGCCTTTTGCGGCAGGTTCAGGAGCCGCATGATGTTCGCCACATGGCTGCGGGACTTGCCGACCGCTTTCGCGATCTCGTCCTGCGTCCGGCCGAAGCCGTCGGCGAGACGGCGATAGGCGGCGGCCTCCTCAACCGGATTGAGATCCACCCGTTGCACGTTTTCGATGAGCGCGATTTCCGCCGTCTCCTCATCCGTCAGTTCACGGATGATTACCGGCACGGCGTGGAGCTTGGCTTTCTGCGCGGCGCGCCAGCGGCGCTCGCCGGCTACAATTTCGTAACTGTCTTTTCCTTTCGGGCGGACGAGAATCGGCTGCAGCAAACCCTTGGCCGTGATCGACGCAGCAAGCTCCTCAATGGCGTCCTTGTCGAACATGCGGCGCGGCTGTTCCGCGTTGGGTTTTAAAAATTCTATGGGCAATTCACGCTTGGGGCCAGGGGCCTGATCGGCGCGGCCTGCGCCCTCGTCAGGCGCTTTGCGCTCGCGCGGCGCGTCGCCCAGCAGCGCATCGAGCCCGCGCCCTAACCCTTTGTTTCCGCTTTTCTTTTTCGCCGCTACGGCCATCTTCGACCCTTCCCTTAAGCCGCTTTCGGACGCTTGCGCTCGCGCTGAATGACCTCGGACGCGAGCTGGATATAGGCCTGACTGCCCGGGCATTTGAGATCGTATAAAAGCGCCGGTTTGCCGTGAGACGGCGCTTCTGAAATGCGCACGTTACGCGGGATCACCGTGCGATAAACTTTATCCTTCAGATGCGCGCGCACATCGTCCTCAACCTGGTTTGTCAGATTGTTGCGCCGGTCATGCATGGTGAGAACGACGCCCTGCAACTCGAGATCCGTATTAATCCGTGTACGCACCGTATCGATAGTGCGCATGATTTGCGACAAACCTTCGAGCGCAAAGAACTCACACTGCAGCGGGATCATCACCGCCTGCGCCGCGGCGAGGGCGTTGATCGTCAAAAGGCTTAAAGAAGGCGGGCAGTCGATCAGCACATAGGTGATCTCAGCGCCTTTTTCGCTCTCGGCGAATTCCGCCAAAGCGTCCGCGAGCCTGAAGTGCCGTCTTTCGGCGTCAATCAGCTCGATTTCCGCCCCGGCAAGATCGACGCCGGCGGGCGCCAGGCTCAATCCCGGGATGTCCGTTTCGGTGACGGCGGCCTCGAGCCGATAGTCCCCGGACAACACCTCATAAGTCGTCACGCCGCGGTCAGCGGCGGAAATCCCAAGGCCGGTGGAGGCGTTGCCCTGCGGGTCGAGGTCGATCAGGAGTACTTTTTCGCCCACGGCGGCTAAAGCTGTCGACAGATTGATCGCCGTCGTGGTTTTGCCGACGCCGCCTTTCTGGTTGGCGACCGCGAGGATACGGGGGCTGGAGACGGCGCTAGGGGCGGGCACGGGCGAGGTTTCCGATCTCTAGAATGGTCGCTTCAGGGCTTGTCCGGCTCTGATGGCGGGTGACGTCCATAGTCCAAGATTTAGCGGCTTCGGTCAATTCAACCTCAACATCTTGTCCCTTTAGTAAGAAATACCGGGTGCTTTTGCGTTGTATTCCAGCGCCGTAGCCAAGCAATTTATCAAGCCGGGCGAGGGCCCTTGCGGTGATGACGTCCGGCGGGGCGGTGAGCCGTACCGATTCGATTCGCCCCGGTATGACTTTCAAGTTCCTCAAATCCATAGCCTCGCCGGCAGCGGTTAGGAAAGCGGCTTTTTTCCCCGTGGATTCGATCAGGGTCACTTTCGTTTTGGGGCGCAGGGCGGCGAGCACGAGCCCGGGGAAGCCCGCGCCGGAACCAAGATCGACGATCAATTTCGCATCTCTCGGAAGCAGCGGCGCCAGTTGCGCGGAGTCTAGGAAATGCCGATGCCATCGGTCTTTCATGGTCGACCGTGCAACTAGATTGTGCCGCTCCGACCATTCAATCAGTACACGGTCCATCGCCTGAAGGCGGCCCATTGTTTCACGTGGAACATCTGCGGCGGCGGCAAACTCTTCCGGCGTCATGCGCTGGCGGCCTTGCGCTTTTTCACATGGGCAAGAAGTAGGGCCAGCGCCGCGGGCGTCACGCCCTCGATGCGCCCGGCCTGTCCGAGCGTCGCCGGGCGGGCGTCGATGAGCTTCGCGCGCACTTCATTGGAGAGCCCCTTGATCGCCGCGTAGTCGAGATCGGCCGGAAGCCCGAGCGATTCGTCTTTTTTGAAGGCGATAATGTCGGCCTCCTGGCGATGCAGATATCCGGCGTAGAGCGCGTCGAAGCTTAATTGTTCCGCTACCGTAACGGGCATCTCGCCAATCTCCGGCCAGATCGCGCCGAGCGCCTCGAGATCAACGCCGGGCAGGGCCAGAAGGTCGGTAACAGAGCGCCGCCGGCCATCCTTGTTGAGCTTGAGCCCGTGTTTTTCGGCCTCATTGGGCGTGAGGGTCGTCTCCCGCGCCCAGACCCGCGCCTTTTCAAGCGCCGCCTGTTTCACGTGGAACGCCCCGGCGCGATCCGCGCCGACGATGCCTGCCGCGATCCCGACCGGCGTCAGGCGCTGGTCAGCGTTGTCAGCGCGCAGGGTAAGCCGGTATTCCGCGCGGCTGGTAAACATCCGGTACGGTTCTGTAACTCCGTGCGTTACAAGGTCATCGATCATCACGCCGATATAGGCCTGCGACCGGTCGAGGATGAATTTATCGCCTCCCGCGGCCTTCCGTGCGGCGTTGACGCCCGCCATCAGCCCTTGCGCCGCCGCTTCTTCATAGCCTGTGGTGCCGTTGATCTGACCGGCGAGAAAAAGTCCGGGCAGGGCCTTGGTCTCCAGCGTCCCGGTGAGCTCGCGCGGGTCCACATAGTCATACTCTATGGCGTATCCGTAGCGGACGACCTCAGCCTTCTCGAGGCCCGGAATAGTCTTCAGGAACGCCGCCTGCACGTCCTCCGGCAGGGACGTCGATATCCCGTTCGGATAGACCGTGTGATCGTCGAGGCCCTCGGGCTCCAGAAAAATCTGGTGGCTTTCGCGCTCGGCGAACCGCACCACCTTGTCCTCGATCGAGGGACAGTATCGCGGCCCGCGGCCCGAAATGCCGCCACTGTAAACTGCTGATTTTCCTATGTTTTCTTCGATAAGCCGGTGCGTTTCCGCATTCGTGTAAGTGATCCCGCAGGAAATCTGCGGCACCTCAATGCGGGTATTCAGGAAGGAAAACGGGACGGGGGCCTCGTCCGCCGGCTGCATTTCCAGCCGGTCCCAGTCAATCGTGCGGCCATCGAGCCGGGCAGGGGTGCCGGTTTTGAGCCGCCCCATTTTGAGGCCTAGTCCGTAAAGCCGGTCCGACAGACCGACCGCCGGGGCTTCAACACCGCCGCCCCATTCCTTGTTCTCGGCGCGCGCGTTCGCCCGGCCCGCGGGGATACGCCGGTCGCCGATATGAATGACGCCTTTGAGGAACGTGCCGGTCGTCAGCACCACTGCTTTCGCGCGGATTTCCGTCCCGTCAGATGTCACGACTCCCGTGACAACTTCCTTGCCGTCTGTTCCACGTGAAACATTCGAGTTGGGGTGGGACCCAACGAGAAGGTCCTCCACCGCCGCCTCGAGGATCTCGAGGTTTGGGTAGTCCGCCAGCAAGCCTTGCATGGTCTCGCGGTAGAGCCTGCGGTCGGCCTGGGCCCGGGGGCCGCGCACCGCCGGCCCCTTGGAGCGGTTGAGCATGCGGAACTGGATGCCCGCCCGGTCGATCACCCGGCCCATCAGGCCGTCCAGCGCATCGACCTCGCGCACCAGATGGCCCTTGCCAAGCCCGCCAATGGCCGGATTGCACGACATCTCGCCGATGGTATCCCGGCGGTGGGTGGCGAGCAGGGTCCGCGCGCCGGCCCTTGCCGCCGCCGCAGCCGCTTCGCAGCCGGCGTGTCCTCCGCCTATGACGATGACATCGTACGCTTTCATCTCTTTCCTCTGGCGCCGCCATATAGGTGGTCAGCGCCGATATTGCACCCGCTAATTGCGGGCGCTCCCGTGTTCCACGTGAAACAGTCTTGAGCCGGCTAGATGAGCCCGCAGGAAAAGCCCGCGAGGATCAGGATCGTCAGCCACAGCCCGACGTTGACCAGCGGCGGGCCATGGTCGTTAAAGACCTCGGCCCAGCTCCGGGCGTCTTGCGCCGCAGAAGCATCGCGCCAGAACCGGCGAAAAACCCGGAAACAGACGAACCCCACCGCCAGCAGCAGCGCCAGGCCGATCCAGAAGAACTCGCTCGCCGGGGTCACGCACATGGGCGTTTCCTAGCAAACGGCGCTTTCAAAATCGTTTCACGGGGCCAGTCTAAGGCCGCCGGAGAGGGCGAGGATAAGTTTTAATGTCACGAATTGTTTCGGGCCAGTTCAAGGGGGTGGGCCCCCGAACTTTACAATTCGGAAAGCATCAATCCCGGCCCCAGTTCAGGGCACGCATGCTGCAGTAGTGCCTTCACACTGTTCGTAATAGACATGGATAGGGTTCTTTATGACGCGGCATAACAATAACGCTACCGCAACAAGAAAGACGCTTTTTGGTACGCCGGACGCACCAATAGCGCCTCAAGACGGGACAATGCTGGCCGAGCAGATTTCCGAGCGGCTCGCCGAGAAGTACCAGAACTATGAAAAAGCGGCGCTGCGGCTCGAATTACGTGGCGAACACGATGCGGCGGCGGTGCTGCACAAGGCGGCGGCGCGCCTGCGCCTGATCCGGAACACCCGGTCTGAGGACGAGGCAATAGCCGTCTAAGCGGCTCATTTGCCGATACAAAAACTCGAGAAAATCTCGCCCAAAACGTCTTCGACGCCCACGGCGCCGGTAATCTGGCCCAGCGCCCGGGCGGCGAGGCGCGCGTCCTCGGCGGCAAGCTCAGGGGCGGTGGCGATCAGCGCTTCAGCGCGGACGAGGGCGTCAACGGCTTCGGTAACAGCCGCGGCATGACGCTCGCGGGTGAGGGCGGGGCCGTCTGCATCAAGGCCCCCTGAGACGGCTTCGGTGAGCGCGTCCACAAACGGGTCGAGTCCGTGGCGGGTCTTGGATGAGACGGCCATCACGACAACGTCTTTCGCGAAATCCACGTCAGGCACAACCGGCGCGAGATCCGCCTTGGACCAGACCAGGAAATCGCCGGGCCTCAGAAGGTCGAGCGTTTCACGTGAAACATATTCGCTGCCCGGATCGAGGACGGCGATGCGCAAGTCGGCTTGTTCCGCTTTGGCGCGCGCGCGGCGCATGCCTTCTTCTTCGATTTTGTCCTTTGTGGCGCCGTGTATGCCCGCCGTGTCGGCGATCGCCGCAACAATGCCGCCGAGATCGAGCCGCGTTTCGACGATGTCGCGCGTGGTGCCGGCTATATCCGAAACGATGGCGACGTCGGATCCGGCGAGCGCGTTCACGAGGGATGACTTGCCGGCGTTGGGCGGACCGATGACCGCAATCGAGACGCCTTCGCGGATCGTCCGTGCACGAATGGACTGGTCAAGAAACGCGGTTAACGATTCTTTCAGGGCGCGGATCGCCGGTCCCGCATTGGCCGCGACAGCGGCCGGCACGTCGCCCTCGTCCGGGAAATCGATGTCGGCTTCGAGGGGCGCCAGCACGTTCAAAATCTGCTGGCGCCAGCCTTCCGCCAGCGCCGACAGCCGTCCATCGAGCTGACCCAAAGCCTGCTTTTTCTGTAGCATCGTTTCGGCATCGATAAGATCGGCGAGCGCCTCAACCTGGGCGAGATCGAGCTTGCCGTTCTTCAGCGCGCGCAGGGTGAACTCGCCGGCCTCTGCGGGCCGCGCGCCGAGGCTGGAAAGCGTCTCATAAAGGCCCGTTTCGACCGCGCGCGACCCGTGCAGGTGAAATTCGGCGACGTCCTCGCCTGTGAAACTTTTCGGGGCGCGGAAAAGTATGGCCAGTCCGCGATCGATCAATTCGCCGGTCTCGGGGTCGCGTAAAGAGACCAGTTTCGCCTCTCTATTATTAATCCGTTTACCAACTAATGCGCTGGCGAGCTTGTGCGAATCCGGACCCGACAGACGAAAAACGGCGACGCCCGCCTTGCCCGCGCCGGACGCCTTCGCGAAGATCGTGTCGGCGTTTTTTTTCATCGGGCGCCGGGCGTCGTTATTTCTTTTTCGCCCCGCCCATGGCGGCGCCCATCATGTTCTGGAACTGCTCGAAGCTCTTGCCGGATAGCGTCATCCACTGCGCCATCATCCGTTCCGGGTCGGCGAGGGTGTCCATGTTTTCCCTGGCCCGCTTCATCATTTCCTCGACGATCATGTCGTTCATGGGCTCAAGATCCGGCTGGCCGAAAAAGGCCCGCGCCTCGGCCGGCGTGCAGTCGATGTTAATGGTGAGTTTCATGGAGCGAACCTTCCTGCTTCCGCGTTGCGGACGCCATAACGCAAACCCGGCCGGCAATATAGCAGCGTATGGAATATTACCTGTGCAGAGAATGTAGCGCGCTGATTTTACATTTATTTACAACAACATAGCCAACGAATAGCCAAAGTAAAAGCCGCCGCAAAAAATATCCTTTGCCGGGGTGATGAGCCGCGCCTATCTGCACGTTCAACCGGCGCCGGCCCCTACCCCGCGCGCCCAAAACAGAAATCAGAACGGAGCATTCGCCATGGCGCGAGACGCTGTCACCCTTCAAAATTCCAAGCTCGACAACATTCCCTTATCGCCCGCCGTGAGGCTCGGGGCGGCGCTTTATGTGAGCGGCCAGATCGGTCTTGATCCTGATGCCGGCGCGCTTGCAGAAGGCGGCGTCGGCGCCGAAACCGAACAGGCGTTCAAAAATCTCGGTGCAGTTCTCACCGCCGCCGGCAAGACCCTCGACGATATCGTCAAGGTCAACGTCTATCTCACCGACATGGCGGAGTTCGCCGCCATGAACGATATCTACGCCCGCGCCTTTGCGAAGCCTTACCCGGCGCGCACCTGTATCGCCGTCAGGGCGCTTCCCTTTGGGGCCGCAGTGGAGATCGAAGCGGTTGCCGGTTAGTGTTTCCGGCGGCCTTTGATATTGGAGAGCCAGATGAGCAAAGCCGTCTTTATCGACGAACCCGGCGGGCCGGAGAAATTCGAACTTCGTAACCGCGACCTCGAGCCCCCGTCCGCGGGCCAGATCCGAATCCGGCAATCGGCTATCGGCTTGAATTTCATCGATATTTACCAGCGTACGGGACTCTACCCCGTCTCCATGCCAGCGGTACTGGGGACTGAGGCCGCAGGCGTCGTTGAGGCCGTTGGCGAAGGCATTGACGCTTTCAAGAAGGGCGACCGCGTCGCCTATATCGGCGGCGGCGGGGCCTATGCAGAGGAAGCAAACGTCCCTGCGGCGATGGCCGCGAAAGTGCCGGACGGCGTGCCGGACGATGTCGCTGCGGCGATCTTCCTGAAAGGGCTCACGGTTGAAATGCTGGTGCGCCAGGTCTTTCCACTGAAGAAAAATAACGCCTGTCTCATTCATGCCGCCGCCGGCGGCGTCGGCGTTCTGTTGACCCAATGGGCGAAGCATATCGGCGCGCGGGTGATCGCGGTCGTCGGCAACGAGGCCAAGGTCGCCGTTGCAAAGGAAAATGGCGCCGACGACGTTATCATCCGTACAAAGACTGACTCTATCGCCGCCGACGTGCGCTCTATCACCGGCGGGCTCGGCGTTCAGGTGGCGTATGACTCCGTCGGCGCGGCGACATTCGAGGCCTCGCTCGACAGTCTCGCCATGCGCGGCCACATGGTGACGTTCGGCAACGCCTCGGGGCCCGTCCCGGCGGTGGCTCCCCTGGAGCTTTCAAGGCGCGGCTCGCTCACCCTCACTAGGCCCACGCTCTTTCATTACGCGACGCCGGACCGTCTGCCGGCAATGGCGGCGGCGCTGTTCGAGATGGTCGCGAAAGGCGCGCTCAAGCCCAAAATCAGCCATCGCTTCAATCTTGCGGATATCGCCGACGCCCATCGCCTGCTCGAGAGCGGCGAGAGTGCCGGCGCCATAGTGGTAATGCCTTAAAGTGGAAGTAAATCAAATGGTTCGTTGGTTAATAGCCGGTTCGGTCTTCGCTATATCCGCCTGCAGTGACTCTGTAACCAACACAGATTCATATGATGGCGCCGCGGCCCTACCGGGCTGGCGGATCGACCCCGAAGGCGGGCTCAACGCCTTTTTCGACTGCCTCGAGGAGACCGGCGCGGCGCTTGTCGCCGCCCACCGCGGCGGGCCCTATCCCGGCTATCCGGAAAACGCCGTTGAAACCATGGCCGCTGTCCTCGCCCAAACGCCGGCGCTCATGGAAATCGATGTCGCTACGTCATCGGACGGCGTTCTCTATCTCATGCATGACGACACGCTTGAGCGGACTACGACCGGCGGCGGCGCGGCCAACGGCATGAGCTGGGGCGAGCTTCAGACCTTGCACCTTGAGGATAATGACGGTCGCAAAACCGAATTCGCCCCGACGCGTTTCGACGATGCGCTCGCCTGGGCCGAGGGGCGCACGATCCTCGAGATCGATTTCAAGCGATCAACGAAATACGAGGCCGTTGCTGAAGAAATCAAACGTCAGGGTGCGGAGGATCGGGTGATCCTGATCGCCTACTCCATGGCCTCGGCGGCGAAGCTGCACGACCTCCTGCCCGGCGCCATGATCTCCCTGTCGCTGGATACGCAATCCGAACTCAACCGCGCCGTCGCCTCCGGCGTCCCTGACACACACATTCTTGGCTTCACCGGCACCGAGGATCCGCGGCCGCGCCTCTTTTCCATGCTCGCGAGCCGCGACGTCGAGGTGATCTTCGGCACGCTCGGCGGGCGGGACTCGATCGACAACGACATCGAACGCTCCGGGTACGAACAATTATACGCGGACATCGCAGCGCAGGGCGCGGATATCATCGCCACCGACCGGCCGCGCGAAGCCCACGCCGCGCTTAGGGAAGCCGGACGGGCGGTCGAAGCAGGTGAATGCGGGGTCGAATTCATCGGCCCTGCGTCGTAAATAACGGCTTTTTTTCAATACTTTATGGTCCACCGCCCTCGGGGGGCGCCCCGGACAAGGGGCTGATCGAAAACATTCCCGGTGCTTGCGTATCTCTGCAACGCGGCCAGAATGGCGAATATGACGCGCACCATTATTCTCTATGCCGCGATCCTCGCGGCGGCGGCCCTCGCTCTTGAATGGCTTGAGTACAAATACGTCACTCGCGTATTCGCCGGAGAGATTTATATCATCCTGATTGCGGGCGGCTTTGCGGCGCTCGGGGTCTGGGTCGGGCGCCGCCTCACCCGAAAGACCGAGCCCGGACCATTTGAGCTGAACAAGGCGGCAATCGCCTCCCTCGGCATTACGGACCGCGAGCTTGAAACCCTCGGCCATCTCTCCGGCGGTCTCACCAACAAGGAGATCGCGCGCAAGCTCGATATCTCCCCCAACACCGTCAAAACGCACATCGCCCGGCTTTATGAAAAACTCGATGTCTCGCGGCGGACCCAAGCCATCCAGAAAGCGAAAGAACTGGCCCTGATCCCGTAATTCCGGGCGATTTTGCCGAAATCACCCCTTTGGGCGATAGCGAAACAGCCGGAAATCACGAATTGTGGGTTTCGATAGCAAGGCAAAAGGAGAAACCCATGGGCGCGCCCGTCACCCGCTTTGAAATCGGCTGCAAGGACAGCCCAGCCACAAGGCGGTTTTATGAAAAGGTCTTTGGCTGGAAGACCAAAGACGCCGCATTCAATACGGGGGTCGAAACCGGCGGCGGCAGGGGTATCGACGGGGCGATCACAGCGCTCGGGCACGAGCCCCACAACTATGTCATGGTTTATATGGACGTTCCCGACGCCGACGCGGCTTGCGATAATATTAAAAAGGCCGGCGGCAAGGTGGCGATCGGGCCAATCGATATTCCAGGCAATGGGGGCCGTTTTGCCTGGTTCAACGACCCGGAGGGTAATCTTTTGGGAATTTTTCAGCCGCCGGCGTAAGCGCCGCGCGCAGCTTCAGGGAGGGCGACATGCTCAAAATTGCGCTTATTTACGGAACCATCGCCGGGGTGATTGTCATCTCGGTGATGACCGCCGGCATCGCCATGAGCGGCGGCGAAGGCGGCGCCTCATCGCAGGCCTTCGGCTATCTCATCATGCTAATTGCGCTGTCATTGATCTTTATAGGGATCAAACGCCACCGCGATCAGAATCTCGGCGGGGTGATCAAATTCGGCCCGGCCTTCGGGTTGGGGCTCGCCATTGCAGCGGTCGCCGGCGTCTTTTACGTCGCCGGATGGGAGGCCTATCTCGCCTCCACCGACTACGCCTTCATCAACGACTATACGGACGGGCTCATTGAAAAGAAAAAGGCTGAGGGCGTCACAGGCGAGGAACTTCAAAAGATCGTCGAGAACATGGAGGCGATGGTGAAAAACTACGCTAACCCATTGTATCGGTTACCAATTACGTTTTCAGAAATCTTTCCCGTCGGCCTCATCATCGCGCTCATTTCCGCGCTGATCCTGCGCAATTCGAAGGCGTTTCCGGCGCGCTAGGCGAGCCATGGAATTGTGTCAGCGGCGGCGCGGCCAATCGCGCCGCCGTTTTTCGTTGTCGGAAATATACAATCCCCAGCGGCGGGACCGCGCCATTGATTCCCTCAAGCTTTGAGACTTGAAGGGGATACCAATGAAAAAACTTATTCTTGCTTCCGCTGCTACGGCAGTTTGTTTTGGATCGGCGGCGCTCGCCAAAAAGGACGATCCGGCGGAGGACATCATCCTGACCCAGCCGATGAAAATGGGCGATGCGCGCCTCACCTGCGACCAGCTGATCGACGAAGCGGCGAACATGGAGGTGGTCCTTGGCGGCTCGCCGGCGGACGGTCTCATGGACGGCGAGCATATGGCGAATATCGGCACGGGGCTCGCCCAGCACGCTGCGCTTCGGGCCGGCGGCGGGGTCGCGGCGAGCGCCATCGGCCAGGTTGGAGGCCTCCTCGGCCGATCATCCAAAAAGAAAAAGGAAGAAGAAGCGATGCGCAAGGCGATCGCCGAGAAGCGCTGGATCTATATGGTCGGCCTTTACGAAGGACGCGACTGCGACTCGCAACCAGCCGCGGCCGTTGCTGAGGGGGCGGTTGCTCCGGCTACGGAATAATCAGTCCTGCAGGTTTTGGGGGAGAGCCGGACGCCTTTTCTCTCGGCGGCGGCGTTTCTTATTCAGGCTTCAGCGCGCTCGCCCGCTTCCATGCGTCGCGCTCTTTTATCCTGTTGAAATAATTGGATGTTTTCTCGCCAAAGAGATTGCCGTTGCGGGAGATTTTCAACAAAAACAGAAGATATCCGACCGATATATCGCACAGCGAGAAATCGCCCAGCAGGTAATCCCTGTCGTCGATTTCCGATTCGATAAAATTCAGGCAGTTCTGCGTTTCATTGACGGACCAGACTTTCATCGCCTCGATGCGCTGCTCTTCCGGCAACAGCATCGTATGGCCGAGCAACATGCTCACATACCCGCCCATACCAGCTTCGCCGAATTGCATCCACTGAACATAGTCCGCGTAATCGGCGTCTTGCGGACGGCGCGACAGCATCCCGTCCGCGTAACGGTTGGCGAGGTATTCGATAATGGCGACCGACTCGACCATGCGCTTGCCGCCGTCGAAAAACACCGGCGTTTTGCCAAGCGGATTGAGTTTCAGATAGTCCGGATCTTTAAGTTTCGGCCGGTCGAAGAGCCTGGTTTCAATTTCCGCATCAAGACCGAGTTCATAAAGGGCCCAGACAACCCTGAGGGACCGGGTCATGGGAAAATGGATGAGTTTTAAGGACATTGCGCCAGCGCTCCCTACAACAGCTTATTGCAAGCCGCTTATGGAGCCTCAATCAGGCGGGTTCAATCATTGTCAGCAGTCACGAAAACCGGCGCCGGGGACGAGACCGGCGCCGGTCAAGCGCTTAGCCGAAGGGGCAATCTCTGCGACAAGCGCGTACGGTTTAAAGCGTTTTCAGATCGCGCTTGAATTTCTTGCTCAGGCCTTCCATGCGGGAAACTTTATCCCAGCAGGTTTCAAACCGTCCATTCGTGCCGATAGCTTTTGAAAGCTTCTGGGCCGCTTCGCTCACCGCGGTCTGATTGGATGAATCAAGCGCCTCACCGAGCGCTTGGTATCTGAGCGCCAAAACCTGGATTCTCGAATACCCGCTGTTGCCGAATTCGCCACATTCGCTGTAAAGATTCTCCATATTACGGAGCCAATCTTCGTCAGCTGCGTTGAACGCATCCGACTTGTAGTTGTCAGAAACTTCCTGAAAACTGGCCAGCGCGGCCGGGGCGATAAATAGAGCGCTGGCTAAAGCGATCATTGCGGTTTTCATTTATTCTCTCCTTAAGGGTTTCATAAAATGCAAAGATCCCACCCGTCTCTTGCGCAGAAGACGGCGCGAGCCCCGTACACGGATGAAATCGGGGGAAAGGTACGAAAAGAACCTTTAACGTACAATGCGCATTCGGCGAACTGCATCCTAAATGCGGCGAGTGACGAAGGGTTGCGATGAAAAGAAAGAACTGTGCGTTGATGCGAACCGCTTGTGCGCATCACGACTAAAAGTCATTCTGTTCTACAGTTTAAACTTTCTATAAAATGCGCCTTACTGAAGCGTTCTGCGGAGGAAATTGTATGTGGGTCCAACGGACATTGCCGGTCTTGCTTTTTGTTTTGTCAACACTGGCGCCGGTTCGCGCCGAGGACTCGATTGCGTTTATCCACGCCAATGTCCTTACCATGAAAAACAGCAATGTTTTGACGGATCAAACGGTGATCGTCACTGACGGCCGCATCGCCGGATTGGGGCCAAGCGACAAGACCGAGCTTCCCGCTTCCGTTCAGACCATCGACGCATCCGGCCGCTATCTCATCCCCGGCCTTGCAGAAATGCACGCCCATGTGCCGGGTCCGGGGGGTGCTTACGATGTTGAAGACGTACTTTTCCTTTACGTTTCCCGCGGCGTTACGATCGCACGCGGCATGCAGGGCCAGCCCGGCCAGCTTGAGCTTCGGGAAAAAGCACGGTCGGCGGATTTTCTTTCGCCAACCCTTTATCTCGCAGCGCCAGCGCTATCCGGCAACAGCGTTGATGGGCCCGAAGATGCGCGCGAGAAAGTAAAACGCTTCGCTGAAGAGGGTTGGGATCTTTTAAAGGTCCATGAAGGCATGACCCTCGATGAGTATGCCGCCATCGCCGATCAGGCCCGCTTGTCCGGCATTTCTTTCGGCGGTCATGTTTCCGACCTCGTCGGACTCGAAGAAGCGTTTGCCCGCGGCCAGCGGACAATTGATCATCTCGATAATTATCTTGAATTCATGGGCGCTACAGAAACGCCCGTTACGGAAGCCATGCTTGAGCGAGCCGTAGACGCGACGCTTGCGTCCGATGCCGGCGTCGTGCCGACTTCCGCCTTATGGGCGCGTTTCGGCACGCCCCCCGACCAGCTCGAAGCATATGAGGAGCTGAAATATGTTCCTGAGGCTGTTCTCGCACAATGGAAGGCAAGCCAGGCGCAAATCTATGCGAGCGTCGCCAGTGGCGGCGTCGATGCCGGCATCTGGCTGGAAAATCGCGCGAAGCTGCTTAAGGCGTTATCGAATAGCGGGGCGGAAGTTCTTCTCGGCTCCGACGCTCCCCAGATTTACTCAGTACCCGGCTTTTCCATCCACCGCGAAATGGCCGTGATGGCCGAAGCCGGCCTCAGCCCTTATGAAATTCTGCGCGCCGGAACCGCCCTCCCGGGTGCTTACTTTATGGACAAGGACGCCTTTGGAACCGTTTCAGCCGGCGCCCGGGCAGATCTGGTGCTGGTTGATAAAAACCCGCTTGAAGACATCGCTCATGCCGGCGAGATCGCCGGCGTGATGTTGCGTGGACGCTGGATTCCGAAGTCGGAAATCGACGACCGGCTAAATGTAATCGCAGAAAAGTATCGTTAAGCGCGGCCCCGCCAGGGGGCCGCGTTTAAAATAGCAAATACTATTCGGGCGAAGCCGCGCTGGCGTTGCTTGCCGTCTGCTTTCCATCAGCGTCAGAGTCCTTATCGTCATCCTTCAAAAGGATTTTCGACGCCGCCGCTGAGCCTTCCGGCTCAAGTTGGGCGATCATCGGGTTCGGGCGCAGGTCGAGATTGGCGCCCGTGCCGGCGTCAACGCCAATGCCGATAAGGCCGCCGGCGATCACATTGCCGGCGCCGGAGGCGACGCCGCCGCCAGTCACTTTTTTCTCAAGCGTTCCCGTTACCGGCTGATAGCCCGCCAGTGTATAGACAACTGTCCAGTCGCGCTTTCGTTTTAACTCCATCTCGCATGGAGTCACGCAGTCGAACGGCCCCAGCTTGTCCTCGCTGAGCGATTCTACGGTCACCGTAGCGCCCTCCGGCATGCTCTGGAATTTCGCGGTTTCCTTCGTGCCGCGTATCACTGTTGCACAAGCCGTGCTCGACAGAGCCGCGGCGATCAACACTACCATTTTCATTTTTGAAAGGTCTCCGGGCGCCATCCCATTGATGGCGCAAGCGCCGAAAATATGAGTGTTGAATTGTGGCTTTTGCAAGATGCGGCGGTCAATTTTCCGTGTTCATCGAGTCGAAACAGCAACCTCCGCTGCTGATCGCGTAAGCCGCTTGCTCAAAACGCCTTAGTGCGTCGTCAACCCGAAAAACCGCGCCGCGTTATCATAGAAAATGCCGCGCTTTTGGTTTTCGTTCAAAAACGACATCGCCCCATAGCGCTCGATTATCGGCGCGGCCTCCCAATTGTCGGTTCCGAACATCACCCTGTCGATGAAACCATGGTCTAAAAACGCCCTGACCGCAGCCTCATGCACCGGAGGAGGCGCCACCGAATGCAGCGCCGTCATGTCCACATAGACATTGGGATAGTCGGCAAGCAGGGCGAATGTCTCTTCCAGGTAATCGATGTCGTCGAACCTCGGCGTGGCAGGAAAACCTGCATGTTGAAGCCATATTTTCAGCTCGGGATGTTTCTCAAGAACATGCCGCAGGAGCGAGGGATCGCCAAGATCCGAATCGAAATTCGGACAGCAGCCGGCTGGCCGCGACGGCGAATCCTCGGGCGGACCGCGATTGATGTGCACGCCGACCGGTATGTCGAACTCCGCGGCCAGCGCCCAATAGGGCTCCATGCGCGGATCCGCCGGGGCGACGCCGGCATAGACGAACAGCATCTCGCCCATGACTGACATGGCGCCGCTTTCATACTGCGCGCGCAGCCAGTCAATGTCGGGCCAGTCTTGCCCGCCCCAGTCGCAGCTTTGTTCGCGTTCGACGCGCAAGGCGACGCAAGGAAAAGTCGGGCCTATCAGGAACCGGCCGGGAGCGGCTTCGCCCCAATCCGCGATGTCCGACGGCTCGTTGATAAACAGCACCGCGCGGGACATGCCGACCGCATCCATCTCGGCCAGAACGTCCCGCAGATAGGCTGCATCGTCCTGGCCTACAAAGGCTGAATGCATATGGGCGTTGAAGAGCAACGGTTTTTCTGACGCCGTCGCCGATATCGCTTCATCGGTTTTCGCCATACAGGCGCTGACGGCAAGAGCCGCAAAACCGGCGAGCCAGAACATCCGATAAAGGCTCATCTTCGCCCCCTCAGGCTGCAAGGTCCGCAACTAGTCGGTGAATGCAAGGCGCGGTCAACTGGCGCCGCGAAAGGCCCTTACGTGTTCATCGAGTCGAAGAAGTCCTGGTTGGTCTTGGTCTGCTTCAGCTTGTCGAGCAAAAACTCGATGGCGTCGTTGACCCCCATGGGCGAAAGGATGCGGCGCAGGACGAAGATCTTCTGCATGGCGCCCTTGTCGGTGATGAGGTCTTCTTTCCGCGTGCCGGACTTGGCGATGTCGATCGCCGGATAAACGCGCTTGTCGGCGACCTTGCGGTCAAGGATCAGTTCCGAGTTGCCGGTGCCCTTGAATTCTTCAAAGATCACCTCGTCCATTTTCGAGCCCGTTTCGATCAGCGCGGTGGCGATAATGGTGAGCGAGCCGCCCTCCTCGATATTTCGCGCGGCGCCGAAAAAGCGCTTCGGGCGTTGCAGCGCGTTCGCATCGACGCCGCCGGTCAGCACTTTGCCGGAAGATGGCACCACTGTGTTGTAAGCGCGCCCGAGGCGGGTGATCGAGTCGAGCAGGATGACAACATCGCGGCCATGCTCGACGAGACGCTTTGCTTTTTCGATGACCATTTCCGCCACCGCTACGTGCCGGGTCGCCGGCTCGTCAAAGGTTGAGGAAACAACCTCGCCCTTCACCGAACGCTGCATGTCGGTCACTTCTTCCGGGCGTTCGTCTATCAAGAGGACGATCAGATAGGCTTCCGGATGGTTGGTGGCGATCGAGTGCGCAATGTTCTGAAGGATGACAGTTTTACCGGTGCGCGGCGGCGCAGTGATGAGCCCGCGCTGGCCCTTGCCCAGCGGCGCCACCAGATCGATGACGCGCGCGGTCAGATCCTTTGTCTTTTCATTGTCGATTTCCATTTTCAGCCGCTCGTCGGGATACAGCGGCGTCAAATTGTCGAAATGCACCTTGTGCCGGGTCTTTTCGGGGTCCTCAAAGTTGATGGTGTGGACCTTCAACAGCGCGAAATAACGCTCGCCGTCTTTCGGGCTGCGGATTTCTCCCTGTACCGTATCGCCGGTGCGCAGCGCAAAGCGGCGGATCTGGTTCGGCGAAACATAGATATCGTCGGGCCCGGCAAGGTAGTTTGCGTCCGGCGACCGCAGGAACCCGAACCCATCGGACAGAACCTCCAACACGCCGCCGCCGTGGATTTCGACGTCACGGTCGGCAAGCTCTTTCAGGATCGCGAACAGCATATCCTGCTTGCGCATGGTTGAGGCGTTTTCGACCTCAAGCTCTTCGGCGAACGCCAGAAGTTCAGCAGGGGTTTTTTCCTTGAGCTCTTCGAGCGTCATCGTCTTGGGCAGCATGGAGGGCCTCATTGGTCAAACGGGGGAAATACCCGCCGCGATTGGGCAGGCATGAGATGTGTCTTTTGAAAACGGGGGCGCGGGAAGCTGTTCCGAGCGCCGCAAAAGGAAAGTTGTTGTGGAATATAGGGCTTTAGCCGGTAACGTCAATCCGCCGCAGCGGCGAATTGAAATGACGGCGCGAGCTTGTCTGTGGCGTGTAATCAAGCAATGGTTTGGCGTTTAGGGTTAGGGGAAGCGGCATGTTGAGAGTTATAGCGGCGTTATTCGCGACCTTCATGGCGGGCTGCAACGCGATCGAGAACGACGCGGCGACAAATAGGCCGCACGAGTCCGGTGCGACTTTCGTTTTTGACAATGTCCGCGTTCTCACCATGACAGATGCCGGGGTCCTTGAAAACGCGCGCGTCGTCATTGCCGACGGCAAAATTGTTTCCGCTGGACCGTTGGTTGGCAAAGATGTGCCGGAAGGCGCCATCATCATCGACGGAACTGGCAAGACGCTGATGCCCGGCCTCGCGGACATGCATGTCCATTATTTCGGCGAAGGCGAGGGCCCGCTCTATCTCGCCAACAGTGTGACAACCGTACGCAACATGTGGGGTACGGCGGAAACGCTGCGATTAGCAGACCGCGTAGCGCAAGGAATGTCTACTGGACCGAATATTTATACGTCCGGCCCGCTGATGGACGGCGCCGACCCGGTCTGGGGGGAAGACGCGATGGAAATTATCTCGCCTCAGCGGGCGGAGGGCGCGATCGAAAGCCAGCGTGCAACGGGTTATAACGCTGTCAAACTCTATGCCAAGCTGACGCCGGAAACTTACCGCGCCGCGGTCGCCGCCGCCAAGGCGCGCGATATGCAGATCTGGACGCATGTGCCTGGGTTGATGACGGTTGAAGATGTCATCTCTCTCGAAGTCGACAGTATCGAGCATCTCGACGGCTACCACACCGCGCTCGCCGCGCCGGACAAGAAAAACTCAAGCTCCATAGAACGCTGGCAGAGCGCCGATCCCGCGCAAATGGAAAGTCTTGCCGAACTGACCGCCGCGGCCGGCGTCTGGAATACGCCGACGCTGGCTGTGATCTACAGCCGATATATTTACGGCGATGATGCCGAGGCTTTCTTCGCAAAACCAGAAGCGGCGCTGATTGATGTTGAAATCAGTGATTGGTGGCGCGGGGGCGTGCGCTATTACGACGGAACTACGCCAGTCGCAGAAGACGCCGGCGCCCGGCAGCGCGAATTCATCAAGGCGCTTTATGACGCCGGCGCCGGGCTGTTGATCGGCACCGATACGCCAAACCCGTTCGTGTTGCCCGGATACGCCATTCATGACGAACTTGCCGGTTTCGCCGCAGCCGGCATCCCTGTTGAGGACGTCTTGCGCGTCGCCACGGTAGACGCCGCCCGGTTTCTCGGTGAAGAAGACGCCTTCGGTATGGTTGCGCCGGGACTGCGCGCCGATCTGGTGCTGCTCGATCGCGATCCGATTGCGGACCTCGATACGTTGCGCGATCCGGCAGGGGTCATGGTTAGCGGGCGATGGCACGCGCGTACTGATCTGAATTCGATGCTGGAAGCGCGCGCCGCGGAACTGGCGGGGTTGGAACAGGCCATTGAGCCTTAAGACCAAAAAGTCTCGCCATGGATGGGATATAGGTGGGCATCGGGCCGGGAGACGGGCATCTTCAGCGGCTCTTTACGGTTTTCAGCGATATTAATTCTTCGATCCGAACAGGGGCTTTCGCTGTGAACCGACTTGTTTTTGTCATTGGCGCCGCACTTTTCATCGCCGCCTGTGATCGCGGGCCGTCAACGCGCACGATCCTTGATGCGGCGGGACTTTATTCTGAAAATGCGGCAGTTTTTGAAACGATCCGTGCCGCCTATCCGGGACCGTTTACAGACTTCGCCCGCGTTCCGGCACGAAATCCGGCAGATGAAACCGATCACGACAAGGATTTGCTGAAGCACCTGCGTGGTCAAATTCCGATCGAGTTTATCGACTTTTACCCGATTGGGGACAGCGATGGCGGCTGGGGCGGCGATGAAATCGACGTGGTGTTAAACCGTTTTGGAACCGGCGATAAATGGGTCACCATCAGCCTTGTTTATTTCAGCGTTCCCCTCACCCTATCGGACGACGATCCGAATGTACGGTTCTTCAAAACATGCGAACAGGGCGTAGCTGACTGGGTCGGGGATAAATCCGCATCGCAATCGCGCACGGCCTTTTGCCAAATTAATCCGAACTGGTACGCGCATCAGCGGGTGGAATAGCGGCCTAGAACGGCTTCACGATCACCATGATGACGATGATGATGAGGGCGATGAACGGAACCTCATTCATGATGCGCCAGAATTTTTCAGTGCGCGGCCGTTCGCCCTTCTCAAACTTGCGCCGGGACGCCGCATAAAACCCGTGCACGGCCGAAATCGCGATCACCAGCGCCAGTTTGACGTGAAACCAGCCCGAGGAAAGGATCGCCGGATTGGCGATCAGCATCAAAATGCCGAGCACCCAGACGAGCACCATCGCCGGGTTGATGATGCCTTTCAAAAGCCGCCGCTGCATCTGGATGAACATGCGCTCCGCTTCGCCGCCCTTCTCGGACTGATGCTGGTAAACGAACAGCCGGGGCAGATACATCATGCCGGCCATCCAGGCGATCACCATGATCAGATGCGCGGCTTTCAGCCATAAATAAATGCTCGCAAGGAACGCTGACATCAAACGCCTTCCCGCACGATTTCAACAAGCCTTGCGACATTTTCCGGCGGCGTTTCCGGGATGAACCCGTGGCCGAGGTTGAACACGTAGGGCACATCATGAAACAGCTTCAGAAGCGTTCGCGCGCCGTTTTCCATATCTTTTCCGCCTGCGACCACCAGCAGCGGATCCAGTCCGCCCTGCACCACAACCCGCTCCGCCAGATTGGCCCGCGCCCATCCCGGGTCCATGGCGTAATCAATGCCGATTCCATCGCCGCCCTGCAACAACGCGTATTCCCCGGCCTTTTCACCAACGCCTTTCGGAAAAAGAATGATGGGCGTATCGGGATGCTTTTCCTTCACCGCCCGGCAGATCTTTTCGAGCGGGCGAATGGAAACAGCGTCTAGCACCGGCCAGGGCAAACCGCCCGCCCAGGTGTCAAACAGCTGCACCGCATCGGCGCCAGCCTCGATCTGCGCACAGAGATAGGAAACGGTTTTTTCGACGAGAACATCGATCAGCCCGTCGATCAGTTCACGCTCTTCATAAAATCGCCGCCGCAGCAAAGACGGGTCCTTCGTGGGCCCGCCGGCAAGCATGTACGTCGCCACCGTCCACGGCGCGCCGGCAAACCCGATCAGCGCCTTGTCTTCGGGCAACGCTTCCCGCGTTTTTGCGACCGTTTCAAACACGGGCGTCAGGTCTTTCAGAACGTCCCGGCTTCGAAACGCATCAATATCTTTGAAGTCTACGACTGGTTCAAGGCGCGGCCCCTCGCCCTCGACAAAGCTGAGACGCTGACCGAGCGCGTGAGGGATAAGCAGGATGTCTGCAAACAGGATCGCCGCATCGAGATCGAACCGGCGGATCGGCTGAAGCGTGACTTCGGACGCGAAATCCGGGTTGAAGCAAAGATCAAGAAATGAACCTGCCTTGGCGCGCAACGCACGATATTCAGGCAGGTATCTTCCCGCCTGTCGCATGAACCAGACGGGCGGCGCTTCAAAAACTTCTCCTTCAAAAACGCGAAGGAATTTCGATCGGCTTGTCACGTCTTCGGATCTTTCCTTGTTAACCTTCTATAAAGGAATCTTAAGAAAGGGTTAATATAAGGAGTCAGGTGGAATCCCGGGGATAATCAGCAAGTGAAAAAGTTTCCATCAAGCATCAAACAGTCTCCCACAAAATTTCCCTTGGGGGATAGAATTTGCGGGGGCTGGTGAAAAGCCCGCCAAACGCCGCAGCAGACAGGATTTTCGCTTGTGGATGGAATCCTGAATCTTGAGTTCACCCACAACGGGGAACGATCATGCAGATGAAAGTATGGCCAGTATGATTTTTCAAATGCCCCTGGGCGCCGCGCCGGTATGACTCGATATGTTTTGCATGGGGGTAAATTCGCCCTCTCGAATATCCGCTTCTTTCCCCTATAGTTCCCCATGATGAGCAGCGCCGGAATGAAAACTGTGAAGAATGACAAGACCGCGCACGCAAAGCGTTCGCTGGCGACGTTCTTTCATGTGCATCTTGTCTCCGATTCCACCGGCGAGACGTTGAACGCGATGCTAAAGGCGACAGCGTCACAGTTTGCGGCCGCCAAACCGCTCGAACACATCTATGCGCTGGTGCGTTCGCGCGCGCAGATGGAAAAAACCCTTGCGGAGATCGAGGCATCTCCCGGCCTCGTCCTTTACACCATCCTCAATCCCGAACTCCGGCGGTTGTTGGAAATCCGCTGCAGCGAGCTGCAGACGCCGGCGATCTCGGTCCTTGATCCGCTTTTGCACGCTTTTACGGATTTTCTCGGGCTAGAGCAGACATTACGGCCCGGCGCCCAACATCAACTCGATGACGCCTATTTCAGGCGGATTGCCGCGCTCGATTACACGCTCTCCCACGATGACGGCCAGATGGTCTGGGACCTGGAACCGGCCGACGTGGTGCTGGTGGGGATCAGCCGAACGTCAAAGACGCCAACCTGCATGTATCTCGCGAACCGGGGCATCAAAGCTGCGAATGTGCCGCTCGTGCCGACCTCTGACCCGCCGCCCGAACTGTTCAACCTGCGAAAACCCCTCATTGTAGGCCTCGTGGCGAGCCCGGAGCGTTTGGCGCAAATTCGTCAGAGCCGTCTTGGCGGCATGAATGCGGAAACCGCTGCAGAGGAATATTCAGACCTCGATGTTATTCGGAAGGAAGTGCTGCGGGCAAAGCGCCTCTATGCAAAAAACCGTTGGCCAACCATCGATGTGACAAGAAAATCGGTGGAGGAAACGGCGGCGGCGATCCTCACCAAGCTTTCGGCGCGGCAAAACCAGTGACCGGGTTTGCATGACCAGGCCGCGCATTATCCTCGCTTCCGGCAGCGCTATTCGCCGTCAGATTCTGACCAGCGCAGGCGTTCCGTTCGAGGCGATGAAGCCGGATGTGGACGAGACGGTCATCAAGGATGCTGTGCAAAAAGACGGCGTCGATCTCGAAACTCTCGCCATGATGCTGGCGGAGGCGAAATGTATGGATGTGGCGCGGCGCACGGACGCCATCGTCATTGGGTCTGACCAGATCATGGAATTTCAAGGCCGCGCCTATGATAAACCAGCAGATATAGCGGAGGCGCGGGCGCGGCTCACCGAGATTCAGGATGCCTCTCATACGCTCATCAACGCCGTGGCGGTGGCGCGGAACGGCGAAATCATATGGCGCAATCTCGACCGGCCGTCGCTGACAATGCGCGCCATGACGGTTGAGGAAATCGACGCCTATCTCGACGAGGCTGGCCCTGAAATCCTCGCCAGCGTCGGCGCCTACCAGATCGAAAAGCTGGGCGGGCGGCTGTTTGAAAGGGTCGAGGGCGATCATTTCGCCATTCTGGGCCTGTCGCTTTTTCCCTTGCTCGATCTACTGAGACGCGAAGGGGCGCTGGATTACTGATGACGACGCAGGGTCCAAACACCGAACTCAGACTTGCCGGCGTGGTCGGCTGGCCGATTGCGCATTCCCTGTCGCCGCTCATTCATACGATCTGGGCGAAGCGTGCGGGACTTAACGCCTATTACGTGCCCGTTCCGGTCGAGCCCGACTACGATTCCTTCGCGCGCGCCATGGATAGCCTCAGAACGATCGGGTTTCAGGGCGTCAATGTAACTATTCCGCACAAGGAACATGCATTGCGCTATGCGGATCATACGAGTCCCTACGCGCACGCCGCCGGCGCCGCCAACATGATGACCTTCCGTCAAAATAAAGCGTATGCGGACAATTCGGATATTCACGGCTTTCGAGTTGCGATGACGGACGCCGGCGCGAGCGGGGCCGGGAGGGCGGTCGTTCTGGGCGCTGGCGGGGCCGCCCGGGGCGTTGTTAATGCATTGAAAGGCTTAGGTTATTTGAATATTTCAATCGCCAATCGAACGCATGAAAAAGCGGAGCGTCTTGCGGAACGATTCGAGCTGGAACCGATTGATTGGGAAGAAAGAAGCAACGTGTTTGATGGCGTCAGCGCACTCGTCAACACAACAAGCCTCGGCATGACCGGCGAACCGCCGCTCGATCTTGATCTTTCAAACTTGAATCCTGAAACGATTGTCGCCGATATCGTCTACACGCCGCTTGAAACGCCTTTGTTGAAACAGGCAAGGGCAAAGGGATGTAAAACGGTCGATGGTCTGTCTATGCTGATGCATCAGGCGGTCCCGGGATTTGAAACCTGGCTGGGCGGCAAGGCGGTCGTCGATGACGACCTTCGCCAGCATCTCGTTTCCGAACTCAAGCGCCGGGAGAAGACATGATCAAGATCGGCCTTACCGGCTCCATCGGCATGGGCAAATCGACCGTGCTGTCGATGTTCGCCGAGCTTGGCGCCGCGACATGGGATGCGGACGCCGCGGTGCACCGGCTCTACGCCAAGGACGGTCAGGCGGTAGGGCCAATTGGAAACGCCTTTCAGGGGGTTGTTTCGGACGGCGCCATCGACCGGGCGATGCTCGCCAAACAGGTATTGAACGATCCATTGGCCTTGCAGCTGCTCGAAGAAATCGTGCACCCGCTGGTGGGCGAGGATCGCGAAGCGTTCATGACCGCGGCGGCCCATTCGGGCGCAAAAGCGGCGGTTCTCGACATTCCGTTGCTCTTTGAAAACGACACGGAGAAGTTTTTTGACGTCACGGTTGTCGTCAGCGCCCCGGCGGAGGTGCAGCGCGAACGCGTCCTGTCGCGGCCCGGCATGAGCGAAGAAAAGTTCAAAGCGATATCGTCGTTGCAGACGCCAGACGCGGAAAAACGTCAGAAGGCGGATTATATAATCGATACGGGCCAGCCGTTAGAGAAAACCCGGGACGCGGTGAAAGCGGTCTACGAGGCGATTATCCAGCGCGCCACAACCCCTTGAATTAAGTTACAAAAGACCGGCGTCTTCCGCCATTTTTTTCAGCGATTGCGACGGGCGCGCGCCGAAATGGCTGATGATTTCGCTCGCCGCCAGCGAGCCCAGCGCGCCGGCGCGTTCAAGCGTAAAACCGCGCGCCAGGCCAAACAAAAGTCCCGCCGCATAGGCGTCTCCCGCGCCGGTCGTGTCTTCGAGCCTCGGCGGAATGACCGCATCCACCGGCACGGGATCGCCCTCGCGGGGAATAAGAAAAGACCCTCTTTCCGAACGCGTCACGGCCGTCAGCGGGCACAGCGCGCGCGCCTTTTCCGCGACGACGTCAAGGTCGTCGCTGCCGAAAAGGGCGGCCGCTTCATCTTCATTGGCGAGTAAAACATCAACATACTGATCAATAAACGAATGGAAGGCGTCGAACTGGCGCTCTACACAACCGGAGTCGGACAAAGTCAGCGCAGTTTTCTTGCCATTCGCCTTGGCGATTTCTGCGGCCTTGTAAAACGCCTTGCGCGGGATTTCGGGCTCGAAGAGATAACCTTCAAAAAAAGTATAGGCGCCGCGTTTGATCTGCTCCGGATCGACATCCGTTTCGGACGCATGCTCTGCCGCGCCGATAAATGTCGTCATGGAACGCTGGGCGTCAGGGGTTACATTGACAAGGCAGCGGCCGGTTTCCGGCCCGTCCTCAAGTGACGTGACATTGAACTCAACGCCGATGGCGTGAAGATCGTGACGAAATATTTCGCCCAGCGTGTCTTCAGCAACCTTTCCGATAAAGCCTGCATTTCCGCCCAGCGACGCGACGCAGGCGGTGGAGTTCGCCGCCGAGCCGCCGGAAATCTCAACGCCCGCCGCCATGGCGCCGTAAATTTCTTTCGCGCGGACCTCGTCGATCAGGATCATGCCGCCCTTGGGGATATCGTGCGCTTTAAGAAAAGCGTCCTCCGCTTTGGCGATGACGTCCACAATGGCGTTGCCGACGCCGATAACGTCGAGGTTGCGGTCAGCCATGAGAGGGGATCCTTATGGGCGCGTTAACTCGGGCCCGCTTATAGGTAGAGGGTGGTTCGGGGGCAAGGCGCGCCTGTCGGCTTTGTCATTTCCCGCCACATTGATGGCGCGCGCAGCCGCAACTAAGGTGCGCGCCCGAATCCCCCGATGGAGACTTTGACATCCATGCGTAAGCCGAAAGCACCATCTGTCTTGAAAATATTCAGCGCATTTGCGCTCGCGGGATTAAGCGCGGCCTGCGCCACGGTTGATCGGCCGCAGCCGAAACCGGCTGCAGCGCCAGCGGAGCCAGCGGCGCCGGTTTACGTCATGGGCGACCTTCTCGGCGCGGACGCCGCCGCGGTTGACGCGTTGCTCGGGGCGCCGTCGCTGACGCGGCGTGAGGGCGCAGGCGAATACCGCCGATACCCGTTGTCGACCTGCACGCTCGTCATTATTCTTTACCCGGATGATAACGGCGCGCCCCAGGTGGCGCATGTGGATGCGACAGCGCTTAAATCCGGCGCTGAAAAACCAGACCTCGAAGGCTGCCTGGCTGCTGGTTAGGCGGGAGCTTTTTTCTGCCGCGATTGACGCAGCCATTCCAGCCCGGAAGCGATAACGGCAACCAGTCCCAGGGCGGCCGTCAGGTAAAACACATAAGCGAAGCCGCGAATTTCGATGAGTTCGCCAATCGCGCCGCGTCCCAACGATCCCAGCAAGAAGCCCAGCGAGGCGAGAAGCGCGTATTGCACGGCGGCGTATTTCTTGTTCACGATAGAAGACAGATAAACAACGATAGCGGCGCTTGCGAAGCCGACCGCGAGGTTTTCCGCCGCAATAACCATCATCAACCTGGCCAGCGCCTCGTTAGAATTGAGCTCCAGCCCGAGAAAATTCGCTAGCGGCTGCATAAATCCGAAAAGACCGTAGAGATTCGTAAACGACATGAACGCATGTGTCGCTGTGCCGCCCAAGGCGAGGTCCGCGAACAAAAGATTGGTCGCCGCAGCTAAAACAGCACCCGCGAACAGACACGGCATGCGGCCGATTTTGACAATAGCAGCGCCGCCGACGCCGATGCCGACAAAAGTCATGAGCGCGCCAAACAGCTTCGATGCTATTGCGACCTCGTCTAGCGTGTGGCCGAGCGCGCCGTAATTTTCACCGAGGTAGAATGGGTAAGCAAATGCGCCCCATATCAAATCTGTGAAGCGATAGGAAAGCACCAGAACAAGGACAAGGACCGCGCCAAGTTTTAACCGGTCGATGATATCGGCCATCGGGGCCAGAACAGATCCATAAAGTGCATCGAAAATCTTTTGTCCCGGCCATGTTTTTTGCGCTTCCGGACCCGGAGTCCATTTGCGTTGACCGTAAAGCATAACCGAAGCGGCGATCACGGGCGCAATAATTGATGCAAGAATGATCAGCGGCCCCGTTTGCAGCGTGAAGGCGCGCGCATTGGCCTGATCGGGCGCGTTCAGCGCAAACGCCATAAAACCGAACAGCGCAGTGAAGGACCACGCCCAGCCGAGAATGACCGGCGTTAACGCAAGATTTCGCCAAAGCGGCGGCGACGAATCTATCTCGCGGCGGCTTCGTTCCGCGATTTGACTGTCAGCAGCGATGAAAACGCCACTGACGGCGAGCGCCATGAGCGCCGTAAGCGCAACAAAAGTATTATTCCAGCCAAGGCGGGCGGCGATAATGAGGGCGCCGGCGCCGCCTAAAATAACGGATGTTCTGTAACCAAGCTGATAGACGGCCGAGAGAAGATCGATCGTTACTTCCTCATCCGCAACTTCGATTCGCCAGGCATCGATCAATACATCCTGCGACGCAGATGCGATCGTGCACAGGACGGCGGCGATCGCGATGATTCCGATCTGTGTGGTCGGACTGACTGTTGAAATGGTGAAGAGAGCCGCCAGAATGACGGCCTGAAGCAGCAATATCGTCGCCCTCCGCTGGCCCATGTTGAATATTCTTGGCGTCGGTGAGCGATCGACGGCTGGTGACCACAGGAACTTGAAACTGTAAATAATGATGATCCAGGAAAATATCCCGATTGTCGCAACGGGAATATTTTCACCCGTAAACCACGCATTTAATGTACCGGTGATCAGGACATAAGGCAGGCCGGCGGCGAACCCGAGCACAAACATCGCGCCGGTTTTTCGGCGGCCAATCGCCCGGAAGAGTTCTCCCCAAGAATATTTTTTTGACTCTGACATGCTGCAACCGCCTAGCTTTGAATTGAGGCGGACATTAGGCGAGTTCGCGTGGAATGAAAGCTGGACGAAAAGGCTTAAGACGCTTCGCTCAGCTCGCTATGCGCGTCGCCCCATTTAGCGAGAAGATTAGTCAGATCGCCCGGCTCAAAGGGCTTGGACAGAAAATCATCCATACCGGCCGCGATGCATTTCTGGCGGTCCGCCGCCATGGCGCTGGCGGTCAGCGCGATAATCGGGACGCGCCGCATTTCGCCGGCGAGATTGCGGATCCGGCGCGTCGCCTCAAGCCCGTCCATTTCCGGCATGTGAAGATCCATCAGAACAAGATCATAAGGCCGGGCCGAAACCGCATCGACAGCCTCTGCGCCATTATGGGCGACATCCACATGGTGGCCAGCGCGCTTGATGATTGTTGTGGCGAGCACCGCATTGATCTGGTTATCTTCAGCAAGAAGAACGCAATAGGCGCGGTCCCGCTTCGGCTGGATCGGCGTTGTCAGTTCGAGCGGTCCATCGACGCCGTCTTCGAGTAATTGTTTGTATAAGGAAGACTGCCGCGTCGGCTTGATGAAATATCCGTCGAAACCGGCCTCGCGCAGTCCGGCGATGCGTCCGCGCGCCTGCGGCGAGAGCAGCACGTAAGAGCGCGCAGCTTTCTCGCCCAGCGCCCGCGCGCTTTCCTCGGCGATATCCGTATCGCACATCAGGACTGCATCCGGATGGGTTTTTATGGCTTCAAGCGCGGCGTTCGGGCAGTCCGCAGGAATGATCTTCGCGGCGCCGATGGCCCGCAACTGCTGTTTCATGTTGCGCGCGATAATTGGAGAGCGTGTGGCGATGATAATAGGCGTATCATAAGCTTCCGGTTTTTCCGGGGCGGCGCCTTCATAGGCGATCTCGAGCGTGAAGGTGAACGCGCTGCCTTTTGCGGGCGCGCTCGCCAACGTAATATCGCCGCCCATGGCGCGCACGATCTTGCGGGCGATGGCGAGGCCGAGGCCGGTGCCTTCACGTTTGCGGGCCGCGCCTGACTCGCCTTGTGCGAATTCTTCGAAAATCGTCGCCTGTTTGTCGCGTGGAATGCCGATGCCGGAATCGCGAACGCCGAAGGTGACGCGAGCGACGCCGTTTTCGAGCGACGCCAGATGCGCTTCTATGCTGACGCCACCGGTGTCGGTAAACTTGACGCCATTGCCGGCGAGATTGATCAGCACCTGGCGAAGCCGCGCCTCATCGCCGAGAAGCTGCGCCGGGATTGCGCTGTCGACATAGGCGGTGATCTCGATGTTTTTGTCGACGGCTTTTGGCGACAGGAGTTCAGCGACGCTCTGCACCATTCCTGCGGCGCTGAAGGCGTGTCGCTCGATTTCCATGTGCCCGGCTTCGATTTTTGAATAATCGAGGAGGTCGTTGATCAGGGCGAGCAAGGCGACGCCGGATTCCCTGACGGATTCGGCATAGGCGCGCTGATTGGGCTCAAGCGCTGTATCGAGCAATAGTGACGTCATGCCGAGAATGCCATTCAAGGGCGTTCTCATCTCATGGCTCATCGTGGCGAGGAGCTGCAGCTTCGGATCGACCTCTGCGCTTCCGACAGTTTGATCAGTAGGCGGTATATCTACGGGCGCGCCGTCCGCGCCGTGCGCTTCAGCGACGTAAAGCCGTTCGCCGCCCGCCAGCGCCGTTTCAGTCCAGCGAAGCACGACATCGGTTTCGCCAAGGCGTACGGCCGTTTTGTATTGTGCGGGCGCGCCCGGCTCGGCCGCATTGTCGCCTGGCGCAAAACTCCGGCCGTGCCACTTTTCAGCTGTTGCGCCGAACAGCGAACAAAAACTCTGAGAGACGAAACGGATAATCCCGTCTTTATCGCAAACGACAATCAGTTCCTGAATGTCGCCGTTAAGAGCGCCCGAATGCGGCATGGAATGGGTGTCCCCCTACGCGAAACCAGGGGGTATCCTCGCTTTTCCGGCTTGAAAAATAGTTGATAAACGCGGTTAGCAAAGCGTTAAAAGTTGCGCTGCTCTGCGGCGTCTTAGAATGCGGTCGTTAATCGCGCATCCTCAATTTGAAACAACCGCCGCTCTGTCAGAGGCCATGATTGCGCCGGCGGGGCCGGCGCTTTCGCGCCGGCGAAAGCTCACGGCTTCGGCGATATGGCGCCGTCTGACGCCGCCTGCGCCGTCGAGATCGGCGAGCGTGCGGGCGACGCGCAAGATCCGGGTGTAGGCGCGCGCCGAAAGACTGAGCGCCTCTGCGGCGCGGGACAAAAGGTTCGCGCCTTCGGCGTCGGGTGTGGCAACCTTCGACAAGTCGGCGTCGTTCAGGGCCGCGTTCGACAGCGCTTTCGTTTCGCCCTCAAAAGCGGAAATACGGTCGGCCTGCGCATCACGCGCTGCGGCGACGCGCGCTGCGACCGTGTCGGTGGTTTCCCCGCGCGCCGGCGCGGCGAGATCGGCCGGCGTCACGGCGGGCAGTTCGATGGTCAGATCCATGCGGTCGAGAAGCGGCCCCGAGATGCGGGATTGATAGACTTCTTCACAATTCGGCCCGCGTCCGCAGGCGCGCCCGCTCGCCCGGCCATACCCGCATCGGCATGGGTTCATGGCGGCCACAAGCTGGAACCGCGCGGGATAGCGCACGTGAAAGTTTGCGCGCGCAATCAAAACGTCGCCGGTTTCAAGCGGCTGACGCAAGGAGTCGAGCACCGGCGCCGTAAACTCTGGAAGCTCATCAAGAAACAGAACGCCATGATGGGCGAGCGACGCCTCCCCCGGACGGGCGCGCACGCCCCCGCCAATCATCGCCGCCATGGAGGCGGAATGATGCGGCGCGCGAAACGGCCGCGCTCGCGTCAGCCGCCCGCCCTCGAGCAGTCCGGCAAGCGACTGCACCATGGAGATTTCGAGCATTTCGGCAGGCGAAAGCGGCGGCAGTAATCCGGGCAGCCGCGCGGCAAGCATGGATTTTCCGGCGCCGGGCGGGCCGACCATCAACAGATTATGTCCGCCGGCGGCCGCAACCTCGAGCGCGCGCTTTGCGGTTTCCTGCCCCTTGACGTCGGCGAGATCCGGTATGGCCTGCGGGGATTCCAGCGCGCCAGGTGTCGGTGAGCCCAAAACCTGCGCCCCTTTGAAATGGTTGACGAGCTGAATCAGTGATTTCGGCGCCAAAATCGTCGCGTCGCCACCGGCCCATGCCGCCTCCGGCCCGCAGGCAGCGGGGCAGATCAGACCGAGCCCCATGGCGTTCGCCGCGACGGCCGCGGGCAGCGCCCCGGCGCAGGGCGCGATGGATCCGTCAAGACCAAGCTCGCCCATGACGGCAAAGCCTTCGGCGGCGTCATGCGGCGCGGCGCCCATCTCCATCAACAGGCCGAGCGCAATGGCGAGATCGAAATGGCTGCCTTCTTTTGGCAAATCCGCCGGCGCGAGATTGACCGTTATGCGCTTGGCCGGCAGCCCCAACCCCACGGCGGAAAGCGCCGCGCGCACCCGCTCACGGGCTTCGGAAACCGCCTTGTCGCCAAGTCCGACGATAGTGAAGGGATTGGAGCCGTTGGTGAGCTGAACCTGAACCATGACCGGCCGGGCGTCGACACCGTGGAAGGCGAAAGTCGTGATCTGTGCAACCATAGGGCTTCCCCGCCTGCGGTTTCTCTCTCCGGTTAACCCTGTCGCAAAACAGGGAACATTACAAGAACAAAATGGCCCGGGCCCGCGCAGTTGCCTGCCGGGTTTTCCACAGGATTTCTTGCAAAACTTTTAGTTAACGGCACTCGAGCCTGAAGCCCGATTCGCCTTAGAAGGGCGGATCGCATAACCCCCGCACGGTATCGGCGAAAACGATTGTAACGCACCAGAAACGAATAACTTGATGTCGGCCGTTTCCATCATTCACGCACCACCAGATGAGGCTCTGAGCGAAAAGATTGCCTCGGCGCTCGCCCGCGCCGGTCACGCGGCGACGCGCGTCAGCGCCGATCCTTCGCTTGGCGACTTACATAACGAAACGCCTGAAGACGGCGCAGCGATCGTCGTGTGGACGGAGGCCGCTTCGAAACTGGTGCGGCTGCATGATCAGGCGCGCGAGGCCATGGCGCGCGGCGCGCTTATCCCGGTGGCGGTGGGCGGCGTGCGCCCGCCCGGCGGTTTTGAAACACTACCGCCGGTTGATCTTTCCGGCTGGAACGGCGCCATGGACGATCCGCGCTGGCGTTTCGTGCTCGACGAAATCCAGATTTCGCAAGACCGTTCGAAACTGGAAAACGGCGCCATCTGGCCCGAGGCGGAAACTGAAAACTCGCCGCCGGCCAATGATGCGCCGCCAGCTCCGCCGCCAGAGCAGGGAACGCTCAAAGAAACGCATACGGAACAACTGCGCGCCGCGCCGCAGCGTCCGCGTGCAACAGCGCCCGTAAAGTCGCGCCGCCGGTTCAAGTCGCGTGATGTGGCGATCGGGGCGACCGTCGGGCTGGTGGCCATGACGCTGGCGACAGCTGTACTGGCGCCGATTGTCCTGCCGGGTCAGAAAAACCCCATTGAGCCGAGAGACGTCGAAACGGCGAGCAACACGCCGGACCCGTCGCTCGAAACGCCTTCGCACCTGAACAGCCTGCAGGCGGCGCCGGCAGATATCGGGGAAGGCGGACCTGAAGCCTCAGCGGCTGATCCGGTTGCGCCGGAACGGCTTGTGCAGGATGAAGAGCTAACGATTTTGGAAGACGATCCGCTTACGGAAGAAACCGTTCTGCCGGTTGAAACGCAGCCGATGGATCTCGCCATGGCTGATACGGCCGCTGACGAGGCCGGTGACTCGACGGCGCTGGAATCGATTGCGAGCGTCGCCGAAGAACCGGAAATCGCCTCGCCCGACAGCGACGCCATGGAGAATCTCGTGGCTTCGCTGGCGGCGGAAGCGTCGGGGGAGATCACGCCGCGCGCGCCCATCGCGGCAGTGCCGCAGGATCTTCTCGACACGGTTTATCTCGGCAATTATTTCAAGGAATGTGTCGCCTGTCCCGATATGGCGGCGCTGCCCGGCGGGTCGTTCATGATGGGCGCGCCTGACAGCGAGCCGGGGCGACGTCCGTTTGAAGGACCATCGCGAGTCGTCACCATCGATCACCGGTTCGCCATCGGCACGCGGGAAGTGACGCATGAGCAATGGCAGGCCTGCGTCGATGACGGCGCCTGCCGCGCCTACACGCCGCCCGATCACGACTGGGGCCGGCGCAAGCAGCCGGTGGTGAGCGTCTCCCACGCCGATGCGCAAGCCTACACCTCGTGGCTATCGGACCGAACGGGACATAACTACCGCCTGCCGACGGAAGCGGAATGGGAGTTCGCCGCTCGCGCCGGCGGAAGCGAGCCCTTTGCTTTTGGCGAGCGCGTCACCTCGCGCCGCGCCAATTTCAACGGCAACTATCCGTACCTCAATGAAAAGAGCGCGTTTCGCGGGCGAACAACGCCGGTCGCAAGCTTCCAGCCGAACGCCTATGGCCTCTTCGACATGCATGGCAACGCCTGGGAATGGACCAGCGATTGCTGGACCGATACCCACGCGGGCGCGCCCGACAGCGGCGCGGCGCGGGTCACCGGCGATTGCTCGCGGCGGGTCCTCAAAGGCGGCGCGTGGAACACCGGCGCATGGCGGCTGCGCTCGGCGCACCGCATCGCAAAACCCGTCAACGCCCGCGAATACGACACGGGCTTCCGCGTCGCGCGCGACCTCGATTAAATCGCCCTAATTTTGCCTTTTGCCCTCGTCATGGTTTGATCCGGGCGGATGCGAGACGGAGGGAAAACTCATGCGGAATTTGGCGATTGCGGCCAGCTTGCTGGCGATCGGGCTTGCGGCATGTACAACGAGCGACGCGCCAAACCTAGATACAACAGCTGAAGCCGAAGAGGCGGACAGCATTGTTGTAACTGGCGCGCGCACCCGTAAGGACGGCTTTGCGTCCATGTCTCCGCTGATGCGTATGGCGCCGCCGCCCGAACCGCAGATCACCGAGCAATACGAAGAAACCGACCCCAATCCGGTGAAGCTCGTCTCGGAAGAACCGGTTTCGACCTTTTCCTCCGACGTGGACACCACCGCTTACTCGGTGATGCGGCGCTATATTTCGTCCAACAACACGCTGCCGCCGTCGGATTCAGTGCGTATTGAGGAATATGTCAATTACTTCGATTATCAGTATACGGAACCAAAAAGCGCGCGCGAGCCGTTCACGCCCACCGTTTGGGTGACGCCAAGTCCATGGAACAACGGCACGCGCCTGATGCATATCGGCGTCAAGGGCTTTGATATAGAGCCCGATGAAACGCCGGACGCCAATATCGTTTTGCTGCTCGATGTTTCGGGTTCCATGCAGGCGGAAAACAAACTGCCGCTCGTCAAGAAGTCGGTCGGCCTTCTGGTCGATGAAATGTCGAAAGACGATACGATCTCCATCGTCGTTTATGCGGGGGCCGCCGGGGTCGTCCTTGAGCCGACGCCGGGAAACCAGAAAACGAAGATATTAGAAGCGCTTAACCAGCTTGAAGCGGGCGGGTCCACCGCTGGCGGGGCGGGCATTTCGCTTGCCTATCAACTCGCGGAGGAGAATTTCGCCAGGGACAAGGTTAACCGCATCATTCTCGCTACCGACGGCGATTTCAATGTTGGCGTCGTTGACGCCGACAGTCTTGAAGACTTCGTTGCGCGCAAGCGCAAGACCGGGATTTACCTGACCATCCTCGGTTTCGGCGAAGGCAATTATAACGACGTTATTGCGCAGAAACTTGCGCAGGCCGGCAACGGCGTTGCGGCCTATATCGATACGCTGAACGAGGCGCGTAAAGTCTTGGTGCGCGAGTTCCGCTCGACCCTCTTTCCGATCGCGAAGGACCTGAAGTTTCAGGTGGAGTTCAATCCGGCGGTGGTCGCGGAATATCGCCTGATCGGGTACGAAACGCGTTTGCTCAACCGCGAAGACTTCAACAACGACCAAATCGATGCGGGCGACATCGGTTCAGGCCACACGGTGACGGCGCTTTATGAGCTTTCGCTTGTGGGTTCTGATGCGCGGCTGATCGACGATCTGCGCTATCAGCCCGCCCCCGCAATTTCCGGTTCGGCCGATGAGCTGGCATTCGTCCGTCTACGGTATAAATTGCCCAATGAAGAAGAAAGTCGTCTGATTGAGCAAGCCGTTCCTGCGAATGACGCCTATCCCTGTTTTGAAAGCACGCCGCGCGATGCTCGTTTCGCTGCGGCTGTCGCCGCCTTCGGGCAAAAACTGCAGCGGGCAGGCTACACGGATGACTACGCCTATGAGGAGATCATCGCGCTGGCGCAGCCCGCAAAAGGCGACGACCCCTTTGGCTACCGGGCGGAGTTCATCAATCTCGTCCGCGCCGCCGCGAGGATCGATAAAACAGGTGGATAAAAAACAGAGCAAAAACAGAGTGCTGGCGTAATTTCGCACAAAACGCGTCTCATCAGGGGCAAGCAATAAAAGGGCGGCCCTGATGATGACTCGCGAAACAGGCTACGCTCCCGATGCGGCGGGAGGCGGCGCAGTGAAATCCGAACAGGACCTTGTTGAACGGGCGAAGGCCGGCGACCGGGCGGCGTTCGATGCGCTCCTCGCCCCGGCGGCGGGAAAAGCGCGTGGCGCCGTCAGACAGATGATCGGCCATCCTGACGACGCGGAAGATGTTTTCCAGAACGCCTGCGTCAAGGCGTGGCGCAAAATCGATGCGTTCAAGGGCGATGCGCTGTTTTCCACCTGGCTTTGCTCCATCGCTGTTCGCGAGGCGATCGATCATCTGCGGGCGAGCAAACGCTGGCGGCGCGAGGCGCAGGTCGCTTACGCAAACCTCTGCGCCGAAGATGAGGCTTTGAGCGGCGAGGTGACGAACGCTTTCGCCGCGCCGGACTTCTCCTTCGAGTTGCGCGAGCATGTGGCTTACTGCTTCGCGTGTGTCGGCCGTTCGCTGCCGCCCGACGAACAGGCGGCGCTGGTCGCGCGCGACGTTATGGGTTTTTCGGGGCGCGAGGCAGCGACCGTGCTCGGCGTCTCCGACGCAGTGATGCGGCACCGCCTGTCGGCGGCGCGGATGGCCATGACAGAGCGCTATGACGGGCTTTGCGCCCTCGTCAGCAAAACCGGCATCTGCCACCAATGCAAAGGCCTCCGCGAGGTCGCCGCCATGGCCGGCGGCAAGCCCGAAGCGCTGCCCGACGTCGCCGATCTCGCAGACCGCATCGCCATTGTGCGCGACGCCGCCAGAAAAGGGTCAGGCAAAGGCGCATGTAAAAGCGCGGCGCTCCACGACTTATTCTGGAGACGGACGAAAGAGATCGAGGAAAAAGGCCTCGGCTCGACTGAGCCGCAATCTGATTGCGGTCAAGACTGACGACAAGCCTTCGTCAACGTATCAAACTGAAAAAGGATTACGCTTATGATCAGCGCACGCATCGGCGCCGCTTTCTTTCTGTTGTGGGGCCTTCTGCACATTGTCGGCGGGGGCGCCATACTCGCCGCCCTCGGCGACGGGCCCGCCGCCGGTTACGCCATGTATCAAAACGCTTCGGGCGATTATCCGCCCGCCGCGGGCGGCATTCTCGGTTATGCGGCCTTCAGCATTTTCTGGACGGGTCTTCTCGTATCCATCGTCGCCGTCGCCGTGAACTGGCACAACAGGCCGCTCGGCGCTTGGCTCAACATCGCGCTGGCGGGCGGCGCCGATATCGGTCTTGTTCTTTATCTGATGTTCCCAGGCTATGTGGCGCTGTCGAGCGGCATGATGGGAATCTCGCTATTTGTTCTGGGCGCAGGATTTTCCCTCGCCGGGCTCGCCAAGGCCCGGGCTTGATATTCCCGGCCTGGCGCGGACCCGTGCAGGTCATATAGCAGGGCTTTTAAGGGGAGTTTTTAAAGCGAAAAAAGCACTGGTGCTGCATTTTAGCTTACTCACGTCCGTTGTTGATCCCGGAAGGGCCTTGACTCTTGGGTTTCCTTAAATGACTATCTGGTCAGTTATTTATGGAGGCGGCAATGGCGCGGGCAAGCGCGCGGATGCAAAAGGATAGGGCGCGGACGGACGAGGCGAAGGAAGCGCGGCGGCTGGCGTTTTTAACGGCGGCGCTCGACGAGTTTTTCGAACGCGGTTTCGCCGCCGCGCGGATGGATGACATCGCGGCGCGCGCCGGGTTTTCCAAAGGCACGATCTATCTTTATTTCGACTCCAAGGAGGCGCTGTTTACAGCGCTCGTTGAAGCCTACGCGCTCCCCAACATTGCGCGGTTTGAGGCGGCGGCGAAAAACGCCGGCGGCGGGCTCTCCACAATCTGCGCCTTCATGAAATTCGCGCCAACGATCATTCGCGAAACGCCCGTGCCGAAACTTGCAAAAGTATTAATCGGCGACGCGCCCGCCTTCCCGGAAATGGCGACTGCCTATCGCAAGCAGGTTGTCGATCGCGTGCTTGGCATGGTCGCCGGATCGTTGAAACAGGCGAAGGATGCAGGGGAGATTGAAATTGATGATCCGGCGCTGACGGCACGGATTGTCGTGGCGCCGATCATCCTTTCCGCCGTCTGGCGCATCGTCTTCGAGCATGACTCTAAGGCCCGCGTCGATCTCGATGCGTTGTTCGCGCTCCATGAAAAAATGCTGATGCGCGCGCTCGGCGCCGGCGAGGCCGCGCATGACTGATATAAGTCGCGTACTGAAGAATGTGTTTCTCGCCGCCGCCGCGTTTGGCGCCGCTGCTTGTTCGGGCGAAGCCCGCGACGGCTTTGTCGGCTATGTTGAAGCCGAGTATGTTTATGTCGCACCACCCGAGGCCGGATGGCTGGTCGGCATGCATGTCCGCGAAGGCGACGCTGTCGCTACCGGCGAGACGCTTTTCGAACTCGACAAGACCCGCCAGGAGGCGGCGTTCGCCGCTGCCGACGCGCGCGCTGCAGAGGCCGGAGCGATGGCCGAGAATATCGAAACCGGCGCAAGGCCTGAAGAAATTCAGCGACTTAGGGCGCAGTTGGCCGAAGCGGAAGCAGCCCTGCGGCTCGCCCGCGCCGAGCGCGACCGCTGGCTGCCTTTGGTGGCGGAAGGCAATGCGACAGCGGCCAAGGGCGATCAGGTGACGGCCGACTACAGAGGCGCGCTCGCCCGAGTTGAGGCGGCGAAAGACGCGATCGCCGTCGCAGAACTTGGCGGGCGCGATGCGGAAAAACAGGCCGCCAGCGCGGCGACATTGGCGGCGGTTGCATCTCGCGCTGAGGCCGAATGGCGCCTTGATGAGCGCACCGTCACAGCGAAGGCCGCCGGTAAAATCGAAGACGTATTCCATCGCGAGGGTGAATTTGTAAATGCCGGTGCGCCGGTGCTGGCGATCCTGCCCGAGGACGGCGTCAAGATCCGGTTCTTTGTTCCGCAGGCGGAGCTTCCAAAATTCGCCGTCGATGGGCTGGTGACGATTTCCGCTGACGGCTTTGACGCGCCGATCGAAGCGCGCGTCACACACATTGCTGCGGAAGCGGAGTTTACGCCGCCGGTAATCTACAGCGCCGAGGCGCGCGAAAAGCTGGTGTTCCTGATTGAGGCGAAACCGGTTGGCGATGCACGCTTGCGCCCCGGCCTCCCGGTCAACGTATCGCTGCCATGACCAATCATAGTTCAACTGGCGACCTCGCCATCGATGTGAAAGGCCTCGTCAAACGCTTTGGCGACAAAACGGCGGTGGACGGCGTCGATATTCAGATGCCCGAGGGCGAAGTATGGGGCTTTCTGGGCCCTAATGGGTCCGGCAAGACCACGACCATCCGCCTGATCTGCGGGCTGTTGCAGCCGAGCGAAGGCGAAGGGCGTTGTCTTGGCTATGACATCGCCAGCGAGGCCGCGCAGATCAAACGCGCCACTGGCTACATGACCCAGAAGTTTTCCTTCTGGGGCGATCTGACGATCCGTGAAAATCTCGAATTCGTTGCGCGCCTTTACCGGATGCTGAACCAACGCGCGCGCGTTGACGAAACGCTAGAAACCCTGGGTCTGACCAAGCGCCAGCACCAGCTCGCAGGCGCGCTTTCCGGCGGCTGGAAACAGCGCCTGGCGCTCGCCGCCGTCACCATGCATCAGCCGCGTCTGTTGCTGCTGGACGAGCCGACAGCCGGCGTCGATCCGCAGGCGCGACGCGATTTCTGGGATGAAATCCACCGCCTCACATCCGACGGCATGACGGTGCTGGTTTCGACCCATTACATGGACGAGGCCGAACGTTGCGACCGCATCGTTTATCTCGCCAACGGCAGGGTGATGGTGCGTGGCAGAGTTACCGACGTGCTGGAAGAATCGGGCCTTATCACCTTCCGAGCCGAAGGCGACGGCGTGCGCCGACTTGCGGGCGCGCTGAAAGGCAAGCCGGGCGTCGAACACGTCGCTTACTTCGGCGCGGCGCTGCATGTAAGCGGCACGGACCGCGTAGCGCTCGAAAAGTCCGTAAACGAAGCATCAAGTCCCGATGTCGAGTGGCGCGAGGCGCGCGTGAGCCTCGAGGACGCCTTTATCGCACTGATGGCCCGCGCGGGTGAAGACGCCAGACTCCATGCTTAGGAGGGTCCACGCATGAGCCGCGGCGGCAATATAAACGCCGGCGTTCTTGACCGGATCACGGCGATTTTCGTCAAGGAAACGGTGCAGATGCGGCGCGACCGGCTGACCTTCGGGATGATGTTCGGCCTGCCGATCATTCAGCTCATTCTCTTCGGCTTCGCCATTAATATGGATCCGAAAAACCTGCCCACCGCGATCCATGTCGAGGAGCAAACGCCGATCACGCGCACGCTGGTTCAGGCGCTTGAGACATCCGGTTATTACGACATCGTGCGGGAAATCGATGATCCGCGCGAGACGGCGGCGTTGCTCGCCAGCGGCGAGGTGACGTTCGTCGTCATTATTCCGTCAGGGTTTACGGAGCGCCTCATTCGCGGCGACCGTCCGCAGCTTCTGATCGAAGCGGATGCGTCCGACCCGGCGGCGGCGTCCAACGCCATAGCCAGCGCCGAAATGATTTTGAACCGCGCGCTTCGGCATGACCTCAAAGGCCCGCTTGCCTCGCTGGCGCAAGGGCCCGGGCCGTTCGAACTTGTGGTGCATTCACGCTACAACCCTGAGCGCATCACGCAATATAACATCGTACCCGGACTGTTGGGCGTAATTCTCACGATGACGCTTGTGATGATCACCGGCATGGCCATGACGCGCGAGGCCGAACGCGGCACGCTTGAAAACCTCCTCGCCATGCCGGCGCATCCCATTGAAGTGATGATCGGCAAGATCGGACCTTATGTGATGGTTGGCGCCGCGCAGACCGCGGTGGTGCTGCTGGCGGCGCTTGTTATTTTCAAAACACCGTTCGCCGGCGCTTTATGGCTGCTGATCCTCGGTGTTACGATTTTTGTCGTCGCCAACCTCGCCATCGGCTTCACGTTCTCGACAATCGCCCGCTCGCAGATGCAGGCGATGCAACTGACGTTCTTTTTCTTTTTGCCCTCGCTCTTGCTTTCCGGTTTCATGTTTCCGTTTCGCGGCATGCCCGGCTGGGCGCAGACGCTTGGGGAGGTTCTGCCGCTTACTCATTTCCTGCGGATCGTGCGCGGGGTGATGCTTAAAGGCGCCGGATTTTCAGACCTCGATATGGAATTTGTTGCGCTTTTTGCTTTCACGGCTTTCGCCATCGTTCTCGCCATGGCCCGCTATCGAAGGACGCTGGACTAAGGCGCGCCGGATTATTTATGGCGACACGAAACGCCTCGTCCCGATCCAAACAAGCACGGTTCGAAGAAAAACGGAGCCTTTGCGCGCAATACTTTCAAGCCAAGTTGAGGCGAACAGCATAAAACCGCCAACACCTGACCTCTTCTCCTGAGAGCAATATTGTTTGAATTCCAGAACGGAATGCGGGATTATATATGTTATTAATAGTAATAATTGTGATATTGCATGACCTTGGCTTATCCGAACGGGGATGGAGTGAATGTATAATCGTACAATTTTCCTGCTTTTGAGCGTCCTTATATTGAAAGGCATGACGTCGTTCGCGTATGCGGAGACAGAAGATTACAACTACAATACGATTGCCATGACGGGCGACTTGTCAGCTGCCGAAAAGGCTTTGTCATTCGCAAAGGATGAGGCTGGAAACGAACGCGCGGAAAAATTCAGGGAACGGTTCGTAGAAAGAACGTCCGGACTGGTCCTTGAATCAATCGAAGATGACGTTGTGCGCAACATCGCCGCCGCTTACCAGGAGTATTGGCGCGACACGCTCCTGGAGCCGCAACGCCGCGACCAACTCGAGGTTGAGCTTTTTCGTAGGACCCATGAGGTTTTGGCTCCGATAGGAGTGAACAGGGTCTTAAACAGCCCTCAGGAAATCGAATATTTTGAAAGCCACCTTGAAGAATCAAGGAACGACCGCGGCTGGGCCATGATGCGCCTGAAATACATTATTGAGGATCGCGGGTATCAGGCCCTTGCCGGAAGAACCGCTCCCCTGCTCGAACTTATGCTTTGGCGCGAAACCCGATCCGTTACAGAGCCTATAGAAATCACTGACGGCGTGCAGTTGTTGAACCTTCATTATCTCGAAGACTTTATCGTGCCGGGATGGTTGAGTTACGCAACATTTGGCGAGAGTGAGTCAGCGGGTTGGGCGAATAGCGAAGGCATCTTCATAATTCCGCACGCCTATGATGATATCGAAGGGGAAACCTTCCAGCTTTCTTTAAAGCATGAGGCTCGTCACTATGCGGATGTTTCGAAATATCCAAATATTAGCGGGGCGGATCGTGAATATCGTGCAAAACTGACAGCGCTGGTTTTCGCCGAGACAGATATGAAGCGACTGCTTAGCAGCCATCAACGGGAAGCCGTTTACGAGGATGTTCCCCACCCGCTTGCGAACTGGTTAGTCATGAAAGATTTGGCGAATGAGATTTATGGTGCCGACGCGCCACAAGAATGGTGGCTAAGTGTGGATTACAAGCCCGTTCAGGCGGCGGCGCGAAAACTTCTTGAAGTAAATACAAGCCGATTGGATGCATTGGGCGCGTTAGAAACTCAAGGCGTTATGCGCCTCACAGAATAGTTTGTTATGACCGCGTTAAGGTAACATTTTGCGTTCGTTCGGCCGCCCGTGCCAGCGACCGGATTTTCCATGTGCTGAAAGAGTCTGGGCTCGATCTGTCATCGCCGGAACCCTATCGGATGGCTGGCCAGTATGCGCAAAACCTGCTGGACTAGTTAGAGGCCGCCATCGAAACGCAATAGGTGGACCGGCCTGATCCGGAAATGCAGCCTGGCCTAGAGAAACGGGAGAGATATGCCGCGCCTTGAACGACTCGAATATTTTTCGAGCAGGCCGGAAGGGCTGCTCTTGTTTGACACCTATCACGGTGCGTGCAGCGCCCTTCCCATCCACCGTCATTATGAGGCTTATGCGTCATTCGTTCTGTTTGGCGCGTATGAAGAATACAGCGTAGACGGGCGGTATAATTTTGACGCCGGGTGTCTCGTTGTGCATCCGACCTACCATGCCCATGGCAATATATTCCTCAATGGAAATGCTCGAATACGCGGTATCAAGCTTTCATCGCTCAACGCGGGCGGGCAAACTTTTGCTGGACGCGTGCGAAACGCGACAGCATTCGCGGCGCTGCTTAAAAAGCGCCCTGACCGTGCAGAAGAACTGGTGCTTGATGCAATCAGCGAGAGGAAAAACAGCCTTAGCCATGCGTCTGCGCCAGATCTTGCGATCGCAGCTGCAACTGCCTGGAAGGAAGGGGAAAGGCTGAGCATTGCTGATGCGGCGAAGGCTGCAGGCGTCAGCCCCGAATATTTTGCCAGATTATTCAAGTCCCATTACGGGCTAAGCCCAGTAGCGTATCGCGCGGAACATCGTTTCCGAAACGCCGTGAGGATGATCGCCAAAGCTCCCCGCATTTCGGCTGCCGCTCATGCCTGCGGATATGCTGACCAAAGCCACATGGGCCGGGATTTTAAACGCCGCACAGGCGGCACTCCAAGGGACCTTTTGAAATCAACAGATCAGATTTGTTCTATCGGCAAGCAGTGCTGAAATTTATTTTCGCCTGAAAATAAAAATAGCGAGAGCGTTCATGCGAATATGTTTAATCGCGTTGCTTGCGTTTATTCCGCTTTCTTGCGCAGCAGAAGACGGCGCCCCGCAAGACAACGCAGAGCGCTTGCTTGATCTTGTCGAGCAAGACATGCAAGGCCTCCTCACATCAGACATGGCTGTCGGCGCCGCAATCGGCGTTATTGACGGCGACGGCGCCGCCTTCAGAACCTATGGCGTTATGTCGCGCAAAACGGGCAAGCCGGTTACGACAAAAACGCTTTTCGAAATCGGGTCGGTGACGAAGTCCGTCACAGGACTCTTGCTGGCTGATTCTGTTGAGCGGGGCGAGGTTGCTTACATGACGGCAATTGGCGAGCTGTTGCCCGCCGATGTCGTTAAAGACATGGGTCCGGCGAAAGATATCTCACTTTTAAGTCTCGCGACATACAGGTCTGGCTTGCCGGCACATGTTATCCCTGACGCCATCAACCCGCCAACGCCGAAAGATTACGATCAGGCGATCGTGAACGGGACGGCTGAAGACGTCTACGCGTTTTTGAAAACCTACGATCCGCGTCCGACGGCCGGCGACTGGCTTTACTCAAACGGCGCCTTTCAGGTTCTTGGGCACGTGCTTGGGCTCAAGGCTGGAAAATCCTACGCAGAGCTGCTCGAGGAGCGCATTACGTCAAAACTCGGCATGGATGACACGGTCCTTTTTATGCCGCGCCCGGAAGACAATGAGAACGTGCCGGAAGGCTATGTGCGCTTCGATGAAAGAGGCATTCAGCAGCTTCTGAATCGCGGCCGTTACGGCGGCTATTTCTATAACGGGTTTTCCGGCGCTGACGGCGGCATCGTGTCGACGATCGAGGATATGGCGAAATACGCCAAAGCGCTGCTGGACTCCGATCATATCAGTCCCGACCCGTGGAGCCGGACGCTCGCGAAATCGATCGCTCCCTACGCGCCGCCAAGCCATCTTGACGCAAAGCCATGGTTGCCCACGGTCAGTGGTAAGCGGGTGTATGCTTCGTCGCTCGGCTGGAACTATGGTGTTCATGATGACCACGTCTGGGTGCTCAAGGGCGGCGGCACAGTGCATTTCAAGTGCTTTGTCATTGTCAGCCAGACAATGGACAGGGCGGTCGTCGTCCTTTCAAACACCGGCATTTACGATCAGGAAATCGATCCGTTCATGCCCATCGTCAAAAAGGTCATGACGGCGGCGCTTGAATAGTAAGCACTCAATGCCGCCGAATTTGGAGACTCTATTGATGAAAAAAATCGCTGCGTGCATAAGTTTGTTATTGTCAATTCTTTTCATAACGCCGTTATGGGCGAATGACGCGCCCGCGGATCTCTACAAACTCGATCGCTTTTCCGTCGTGACGACAAAAATCGCTGACGATGTTTACGTTATCATGCGGCCCGTTTCCCACCGCTGGCCTGTTCAGACAAACGTTATCGTCATCGTCAATGAGAAAGATGTCGTCGTCGTCGACGGCGGCGGCCTGCCGCCGCACGCGGAAAACGTCATCAGCGAAATAAAGAGGCTCACCAGCAAGCCAGTGAGCGTTATCGTCAACACGCACTGGCATCAGGATCATAACTGGGGACATGCCGCTTATCGTCGTCATTATCCGGAGGTGCGCGTGATCTCTCACGAGGAAACGAGAAAGGCGTTGTTATCGAATAATTTTCTCAAAAACCTTCAGGACCAGGACCTTCAGACGCGCATCGACGAGTCGCTCGTCCGCTTTAAAGAGGGGCTTGTTGAAGAAGAGGAGAATGGCGAGCCGGCCGAATCTCTTGCCCGCACCAGAGACATCATCGCCGGCGTGCCGCAGGTTTACGCTGCGCAGAACGAAGCGACAGACGGCCTCGCCGATGAAACTTTTTTGGATAAGGTCTCGCTTTATCGCGGCGAACGCCGGATCGACGTGATGTTTCTCGGCCGCGCCAATACAAACGGCGATGTTGTTGTCTGGTTGCCGGAAGAAAAAATCATTGCAACCGGCGATATCGTCGTTCGTCCGACGCCATATGGTTTTGGCAGCCATCCGAAGGAGTGGGTCGAGGTGCTGAACCACATCAAGGCGCTGGATTATGTCGCGCTTGTGCCCGGACATGGCGAAGTGCAGACCGATACGGCTTATCTGGATCTGCTGATCGAGCTCTTGAACGCCGTGGTTGAGAGAACGAAGGCTGCGGTAGACGCCGGCGCGGCTGATATGGACGTTGTTCGCGAGGCTGTTGATCTTTCCGACTTTGACGAGCGCTTCACGGGCGGAGATCCGTTGCTCGAGGCGCTCTTCAACAGCTGGTTCAAGCGCCCGATCGTGGGCGGCGCCTATCAGGATTTGACAGAAGCTGAGTAAGCCCGAGCGCAGGTTCTCTGCAGGCAAGTCTTACCGCAACCTTAACGCCCCGGCTTTTTTGCCGCGGGGCCGTCCCCCATGGGTTGCGAGGGGTTAAAGCCCTCCTTATATCCCGCCCGAACGCTGCTTCCGGGGGCCGAAAGCAAGCCCTTTGGCGTGAAGCGGCCATCTGGAGTGAAAAAAGGAGCGCGTCCGCATCCGGCGCTGGCTTGCTAGGCCGGAATTAACGGGGCGGCTCGCTTTAAACGGAGAAGATAGAAGATATGGGCAAGGTAATCGGGATCGACCTCGGCACGACGAACTCATGCGTCGCCGTGATGGAAGGCAAGGAGCCGAAGGTTATTGAAAACGCCGAGGGCGCGCGCACAACCCCCTCGATCGTGGCTTTCACGGAAGACGGCGAGCGCCTGATCGGCCAGCCGGCGCGGCGCCAGGCGGTGACCAACCCGGAAAACACGTTTTTCGCCATCAAGCGCCTGATCGGGCGCCCCTATGACGACCCCACCGCACAAAAAGACAAGGAGATGGTCCCCTACAAGATCATCAAGGGCGACAATGGCGACGCCTGGGTCGATAGCCGCGGCGAGACTTACGCGCCGTCGCAGATCTCCGCGTTCATCCTGCAGAAAATGAAAGAGACGGCGGAAGCCCATCTCGGCCAGGAAGTCACGCAAGCCGTCATCACGGTGCCCGCATACTTCAACGACGCCCAGCGTCAGGCCACCAAGGACGCCGGCAAGATCGCGGGCCTTGAAGTCCTGCGCATCATCAACGAGCCGACGGCTGCGGCTCTCGCGTACGGTCTCGACAAGAAAGACGGTAAGAAGATCGCCGTTTATGACCTCGGCGGCGGTACGTTCGATATTTCAATTCTCGAAATCGGCGACGGCGTTTTCGAAGTGCTATCGACGAACGGCGACACTTTCCTCGGCGGTGAAGACTTTGACCTGCGTATCGTCGATTATCTCGCCAGCGAGTTCAAAAAAGATCAGGGCATTGATCTGCGCAAAGACAAGCTTGCGCTGCAGCGCCTGAAGGAAGAAGCGGAAAAAGCCAAGAAAGAGCTTTCCTCGACGTCGCAATATGAAGTGAACCTGCCGTTCATTACGGCCGACGCGTCGGGTCCGAAGCACCTGACCATGAAGCTTTCCCGCGCGAAATTCGAAAGCCTTGTCGAGGACCTCGTCAAGCGTACTGTCGATCCATGCAAGTCAGCGCTCAAAGACGCAGGCATGTCGCCGGGCGATATTGACGAAGTCATTCTGGTCGGCGGCATGACCCGCATGCCGAAAGTCCAGGAGACGGTGAAACAGTTTTTCGGCAAGGAGCCGCACAAGGGCGTCAACCCGGATGAAGTTGTGGCGCTCGGCGCAGCGATTCAGGCGGGCGTTCTGCAGGGCGATGTCAAGGACGTTCTCCTGCTCGACGTGACGCCGCTGTCGCTCGGCATCGAAACCCTGGGCGGCGTCTTCACCCGCCTCATTGATCGCAATACGACGATCCCGACCAAGAAGTCGCAGACATTCTCTACAGCAGAAGACAACCAGTCGGCGGTGACGATCCGCGTCTTCCAGGGCGAGCGTGAAATGGCGGCGGACAACAAGATGCTCGGCCAGTTCGACCTTGTGGGCATTCCGCCGGCGCCGCGCGGCGTGCCGCAGATTGAAGTCACGTTCGACATTGACGCCAACGGCATCGTTCATGTGAACGCCAAAGACAAGGCGACCAACAAGGAACAGTCGATCCGTATTCAGGCGAGCGGCGGTCTTTCCGACGCGGACATCGACCAAATGGTCAAGGACGCTGAAGCGAACGCTGAAGCCGATAAGAAACGCCGCGAGGGCGTCGAGTCGAAAAACCGCGCCGAGGCGCTGGTCCATTCGACCGAGAATAACCTCGAAGAGTATGGCGACAAGCTGTCCGACGAAGACCGCAACGCCATCGATGCGGCGCTTAGCGGTTTGAAAGATGTTCTCGCGAAAGAAGACGCCAGTGTCGAAGACATCGACACGGCCGCGGGCACGCTTGCGCAGGCGACCATGAAGCTCGGCGAGGCCATGTATAAGGCCGGCGCCGGCGACGCGGGCGATGACGGGGAAGCCGCTGCCGCCGCCGATGCAGCCAAGGATGAGGCCGGCGACGATGACGACGTCGTCGATGCAGACTTTGAAGAAGTCGATGGTGATAAAAAAGACTGACGGATAAGCGCGGGCGGCGCCGGCAAACTGGCCGGCGTTCGCCGATGCGATCCGGGCCGGGGGCGAAATATAGAGCATGGGTTACGGTTCCGGCCTATCACCGCTGTTTCCCAATCTGACCTGGCAGTGCAGCCCCCAGCTTGACCGGGTCATCAAATCGGCCGGGACCAGCGCGGTGGTTTTCGATCTCGGGGCCGGCGGCCGGCGGATCGCCCCCCATGTGAAAACCGTCGATTTTGCCGATACCGGAGAGAATGACTATGTCTGCAGCGTTGAAGAAATTCCGGTCGATAGCGCCAGCGCCGATCTTGTCGTCGCCACAGGTCTCCTCGAGCATGTGGAAGACGACCTGCCGGTCATCCGTGAAATCAACCGGCTTTTGAAAACCGGCGGCCGCGTTCATCTGGAGGTTCCGTTCATGCAGCAGCAGCACCGCGATCCCATAGACTGCCGGCGCTATACGGTGGAGGGGCTCGAATTGCTTTTGCGGCGCAATGGTTTTGAGCCGGAACAGTCGGGCTTTCATATCGGGCCGAGCGTTACTATTGCGACGCTGAACGCGTATTACGCTGCGATGCTGTTTGAAGGGGATAACCCTGTTTCAAAAGCGCTTTCGAACGGTGCGTTTCTGGTCATGTCGGTGATTGGCTGGCCGTTCAAGTTTCTCGATCATCTTTTGAAAAACAAAAAGTCCGCGCATCGCCTTGCATTCGGCGTTTATTGCACGGCGAGAAAAGTTGCAGAGGCGTAACGCAATGGCGCAGACGTGTTATTACGAAGTGTTGGGTGTTGAGCGCGGCGCGGACGGCGCGGCGATCAAGTCCGCCTTCCGCAAGCGCGCGATGCAATATCACCCGGACCGCAACAAGGATGATCCGGAGGCGGAAAAAAAGTTCAAGGAACTGGGTGAAGCCTACGAAATTCTTTCCGACGAACAAAAACGCGCGGCCTACGACCGGTTCGGCCATGCGGCGTTTCAAAATGGGGGAATGGGCGGCGCCAACGGCTTCGGCGGCGCGCGCGGGTTCGCCGGCGGCGCTGGCGCGGCCGGGTTTTCCGATATTTTCGATGAGATTTTCGGCGAATTCATGGGTGGCCAGCGGGGCGGCAGACGCGCCGGGCCGGGTCGCGGCGCAGACCTCAAATATAACCTGAAAATCGACCTGGCCGATGCCTTTCACGGCAAGAAAGTCGAGATCAAGGTGCCGGGTTCCGTCGCCTGCGAAACCTGCGAGGGGTCGGGCGCGAAGCCCGGTTCAGGCCCTACCCATTGCGGCACCTGCAAGGGCGCGGGGCGCGTGCGCGTACAGCAAGGGTTTTTCACCATCGAGCGCACCTGCCCGCACTGCAACGGACAGGGCACGACGATTTCCGATCCGTGTACGGATTGCAGCGGTCAGGGCCGCGTGCGCCGCGAGCGCACGCTGTCGGTTGACGTCCCCGCCGGCATTGAGGACGGCACGCGCATCAGGCTTTCTGGCGAGGGCGAGGCGGGGCCGCGCGGCGGGCCCGAGGGCGATCTTTATATCTTCTGTCATGTGGCGCAGCACGATCTGTTTGAGCGTGACGGCGCCGATCTTTACTGCGCCATGCCGATCCCGATGACCACGGCGGCGCTCGGCGGCGAATTCGAAACGCCGACCATCGACGGCGGCCGCGTCAAAATCTCCGTACCCGAAGGATCGCAGACTGGCAGGCGCTTTCGCGTACGCGGGCGCGGCATGACGCAGCTCGACCAGTCGGGGCGGGGCGACATCCGCCGCCGCGGCGATCTTTATGTCGAGGTGCAGGTGGAAACGCCGACCAACCTCAGCGCCGAGCAGAAAGATTTGCTCAAACAGTTCTGCGAGGCCGGCGGCGGAGAAGCGGCCTGCCCGCAGTCGCGCGGGTTCTTCGACCGCGCACGCGCGTTCTGGGAGAATGTCACCGACGGGCGTTGACCTCGATAAAATAGCCCTAGTTGCCGAATTTTCTTTCTTTTTGACTCTGCTATTACTAATCGTATGACCAGTTTTTGACGTAATGTCTGGGAAAATGGGATGCAGAAACTGTCATTGATCGGGGCGACGATTATGCTCGCTGCCTGCGCTGAGTCACAAAGTATCGAACCGCCAGGCAGTTTCGGCGTCGCGAACATCGAAGTCACCGACGCCTCGCGCACAGATATCGTCAAGGAAGCCGTTCCGAGGCGATGGGCGGTGCGGGTAATCTATCCCGCCTGCGGCGGCGGCCTGCCAGCGGATTATGTTAATGGCGCACTGGTCGATGTCATGAAAGATGAGGGCTATTACGGCCTCGACGAGGCGGTAATCGAAAGCTGGCGGGACCGAACGGTCGGCGTCAAAAACGCCGCTCCCTGCGGCGGCGCGCTCCCGCTGGCGACACTATCTATCGGTCTTGGCGTTTCCGGGGCGCATTATTCCCTGCTGGCGGAAAGACTTGCTGGCGAGGGTTACGCGGTGGCGATCATAGACCATCCACATGGCGCGCCTTCAATCCTGCCTGACGGGACCATTCTGTTAGCCTCGGCTGACGAAGCGCTTGCGCGTATTGATGAAGACCCAGCCGTGCTTGCGGCGCGCGTGGCAGACTGGGCCGCAGACATCTCGGTTACGTTGAATGCGCTAACCAGCGGCGGCGTTGAAGGGCTGAACATCGACGGCGAACGCCTCGCCGCCACCGGTCATTCCATGGGTGGCGCGGCGGCGCTTGACGCCTGTGCAAGCGATGCCCGGCTTAAGGCTTGCGTCAACATGGATGGTGCGCCGTTTGGCGCGAAAGTCATGGACCGGGGCCTTTCCGGAAATGCGTTCGTCCTGCTCTCAGACCCTCTTTACACAGATGAAGAGCTGGCTTCGCGCGGCAGAAGCCGTGAGCAATGGACCGCCATGGGCGAACAGATCACCGGGCTATGGGCGGAGCTTGCGGAATCGGGGGAAAATGAAACCGTTGTCCTTCGCGTTGCGGGAACCGGCCATTTGAGTTTTTCCGATGCGCCACTGGTCATGCCGGAACTGATCACGCAATTCGGCGGCAATCCCATGGAGCCGTCGCAGGCCGTGGACGTCATCTCGGGCGCGGTGGCGGCAATTATGGAGTCAAAAACCGGGCTGAATGACGCCGCCTTGTCTAGCTATGTCGAGAAAACGCCCGAGCTGGAACGCGTGCAGCAACCTTTAAAAGTATGGGGGATGCTATTGCAGGGCCTTCCACCCCCCGCATCTTCAAACTTGTCGGCACGGGCCAGCTTCGGGAACAGCCCGATCCACGCAAAGGCCGAGGCGATGCCGCCCGCCGCAGCGCGTAATAAAAAGATTCCGGCGAAGCCCGCGCAGATGTTATGACAAGTCATGAACAAGGACGTTCTCTTTTTGCTGGCGCCGGGGTTTGAAGAGCCCATGAGTCAGCATGGGCGGCGGCGCGAGTTCTGTCCCGAATGTGCGGAAATCTGGGGCGTCCTTGCATATTATCCGGCCATCAAAGAAGCGGTGGACATTCGCTATCAGCCGATAGCGCGACCGCGTGCGGCGCTGGTCGCGTTGCTGGGTGAGGAAAACCAGAATTGCCCGACGCTTGTTCTGGCTGACGGCGTTGACGCGGGTTCGCACGCCGAGGTCAAGGAATCGAACGGCGTCCGGTTTCTCGACAATGCGCGCGACATTGCGAAATATTTCGCACACCGGTACGGCACGCCTTTTCCGCGCGGCTCATGAGCGAACTGAAAACCCTCATCAACAATTATGCCGCGCCCGGCCGGATCAAGTGGATCGGTCTTCGCCCCGAACGGCTCGCCGACCTGGTTTCGGTCGATACAGCGTACATCACGGAGGGCGGCCTTGAGGGCGATCACCGAATGAGACCGGGCAAGCGCGCGGTGACGGTGATCCAGTGGGAACATTTGCCGGTGATTGCCTCACTTGTTGGCGCTGACGCTGTCGATCCCGGCCAGTTGAGGCGCAACATCGCGATCAGCGGGATCAATCTTTTGGGAATGCGCAACCGAAAATTCCGGCTGGGCGAAGCGGTGCTCGAAGGAACCGGTCTTTGCGCGCCGTGCTCGCGGATGGAAGAAACGCTCGGGAATGGCGGATACGCCGCAACTCGCGGTCATGGCGGGATCACCGCGAGCGTCATCACGCCCGGGCGGATCAAAACCGGCGACCGGCTTGTACCGCTGTAGCTTGCGATTTTCGCTGCGCGCGCTACGCATCTGGTTCGAAGGTCGAGGAAAGCTCACATGCCCAACTCATCCATTCTCGTGGCCGGCGCCGGCGGACGCATGGGCAAGGCGATTGTCGCAGAGATTTTAAGAACGCCTGGCGCCAGCCTGGCCGGCGGGTTCGAACGTCCCGGCGGGCCGGATATAGGGAAAGATATCGGCGTCCTCGCAGGACTCGACGCCATCGGGCTTCAAGTGGAAGACGCCGCCGACAAAGGGCTTTCCCGAGCCGGAGTATTGATCGATTTCACCGCGCCGAAAGTCACCGCGGAAAATGCAAAAGCCGCCGCCGCAAAAGGCGTCGCCCATGTAATCGGCACGACGGGTTTGACTGACGAGGACGAGGCGGCGATCGCCGAAGCCGCGAAGGCGGTTCCCATCGTCAAATCCGGCAATATGAGTGTCGGGGTGAATGTTCTGCTGGCGCTTGTGGAGCAGGCGGCGCGTGCGCTCGATGAAAGTTTCGATATCGAAATCTTCGAGGCGCATCACCGCGCAAAGGTCGATGCGCCGTCTGGGACCGCGCTGATGCTGGGCCGCGCGGCGGCCAGGGGGCGGGGCGCCGAATTGAGTGATAAACAGACGGCGCCTGACCGTTCCGGCGCGCGCAAAACCGGCGATATCGGTTTCTCTGTCCTTCGTGGCGGCGGCATTGTCGGGGAGCACCGCGTTTCGTTCGCCGGCATGCAGGAGGTGATTACGCTTTCCCATTCCGCCATCGACCGGGGGCTCTTCGCCAAAGGCGCTGTCGCCGCCGCCCGCTGGGCCGTTGGCAAGCCGCCAGGCCTTTATTCCATGCGCGATGTATTGGGTCTTGGTTAATTCGAAACAATAGAATTCGAACGACTGCTGAGAGCTTACAGCAACCAAGCTCTGAAAGTATGGCCTCTGAACTGAAGGGGCCTTTGCGTTGCGTACAGAGATTATCGCCGCCGCCGGGATCATCGCCGCCACCATTGTGTCGGTGCGCGTTTTCGATGCGCGTGAAGCGACGATGGAAAACGCAACGGCTGAAGCGGCCGCGTTGGGACAAACGGGCCCGCAGCTTGCCTCTGTTTCTGCCGGCGGCTGGAGCGATGAAATCCGCATCGCCGCCGCGCCGGACCGTCAGTTTTATGTGAACGCCGAGGTTAACCGCCGCGCATACCGTTTCCTGATCGACACGGGCGCGAGCTATGTCGCATTGCGCGATTCCGACGCGCGTGACGCAGGCATATATACATCGTGGACGGATTATAAATATCCGGTGCACACGGCGAACGGCGAAACCAAGGCGGCGTTCGTCACTATCGATGAAATCGAAATCGACGGCATTCGCATTGAAGGCGTCAAGGCGTTCATTCTTCAGGATGAACAGCTCAGCATCAATCTTCTCGGCATGAGTTTCTTATCGCAGCTTGAAAGCGTCGAAGCGCGCAAGGGCGAGCTGTTATTGAGAGGGTGAGCGCAGCGATTGCGGCTTTGTCGTCTCGTATTGTAAACGCCACAAATTACTACTAATAGTATTTTCGAAGCACTCATGGTGGAGTTTCGAATGACGATGAACAGGCGAGCAGCAATAAAATCGGGCGCCGGGGCAATGGCCTTTCTGGCGGCGCAGGGCGCATTTGCCGCGGCCAAAGCGGCAAAGCCGCTGAAAATACTGATTCTGGGCGGTACGAATTTTGTCGGCCCGGCGGTCGTAGAGCGAGCCCTCGCCCGCGGACATGAGGTGACCATGTTTAACCGGGGCGTTACGCGCCCGCACCTGTTTCCTGACGTCGAAAAGTTGCGCGGTGACCGCGATCCGCAAACCGGCGATCTGACCGCACTAAAGGGCGCGCGCCGATGGGACGCCGTGATCGATGTCTGGCCTGAATATCAGGATAAGGTCGAAACTACGGCAAGACTGCTCGAAGACAGAACAGACTACTATTATTTCGTATCCAGCATCGCCGCCTATTCCAGTTTTAACAAACCGGGCATGACGGAAGACGCAAATCTCCGGGTTGATGAAGAAGGCCGGTATTACGGCGGCGAAAAAGCCCGGACCGAGCAATTTCTCCACAAATTCTTTCCCGGACGCGCGGGAACCGGACGGTGCCAGGCGATCATCGGTCCGCGCGATGACGGATGGGCCTATCATTACTGGCTGCAGCGGCTTTCATCCTATGATGAAGTTCTGGCGCCGGGGACGGGCCGTGACTTCGTTCAGGCTGTGGATGTTCGCGATGTTGCAAACTGGGTTGTCGACTGTGCGGAACGCCGCCTCGCCGGGGCCTATAACATTACCGGGCCGCAGCCGCCTTTGACCTTGAAGACGTTCTTGGAACAAACGCGCGCGGGCATTGGCGGCGGCGCCGAGCTTGTCTGGGTTGATGCAGATTTTCTGCGGCAAGAACAAAATATCCGCTCTTTCGATCAGATGCCGCTTTGGGCGCCCATTGATGAAGATGAAGGGTTCTATCAGATCAGTTCGGAGAAAGGGCTGAATGACGGCATGACGTTCAGGCCTGTGACTGAGACCGCGCGTGACGCCTTTGCGTGGACGCAGTCGCATTTCTTCCGGCATGTTTCCTTCCCGCAGGGAGGGATGGGAGTCTCTCGCGAGATGGAGGAAGCGGCGCTCGCCGCTTGGCGCGCGCGTTAACGCTCGCGCGCCATCAGGCTGGGCAGGGCGCCCGCGTCGGCGCCCGCCTGCCGCATAAAGAATTTCCGTAAGGGAATGATTTTTCCGACCGCGCCCATGCCTATGTCGCGGGCAACGCGCAGCGGCGCAATGTCGTTCGAAAACAGGCGATTGAGGAGGTCCGTGCCGAGCGCCAGCGCGGCAGAGTCGAAACGCCGCCAGCGCTGATAGTTTTGCAGGACGGCAAGATGGCCGATATCGAGCCCAAGCGCGCGCGCCTCGTCCAAAACATCCGCCAGTGCGGCGACATCCTTGACGCCAAGATTATAGCCCTGCCCGGCGATCGGATGGATCGCGTGGGCGGCATCGCCAATCAGGGCGAGCCGCGGCGCGATGTAAGATTGCGCCAGCGTAAAAGCGAGCGGATAGGACCAGCGCGGGCCCGCCGGCTCGACCGCGCCAAGGTACGGCCCGAAACGCTTTTCAATTTCCCTACGGAAGCTTTCGTCGTCTAGCGCCATATAAGCGGGGGCCGCTTCCACACGCTCGGTCCAGACAAGCGAACTTCTGTTCTTTTCAGTTTGTCCGCGTTCGCGGACGGGGGTCATGGGCAGGATCGCAAACGGACCAGCGGGCAGGAATAACTCCTGCGCCACGCCCTTATGTGGGCGCTCGTGCGCGACCGTCGCGACAATCCCGGTCTGCGGATAGCGCCACTGGTTAGTTTTGATATTCGCTTCCGCGCGCAGCGAAGAGTGTCGCCCGTCTGCGGCAACCACCAGCGCAGCTGAAATGCTCAGGCCGTCTTCGAGAACAGTCACCGTCTCGCCGGCATTGAATTTTGTGTCCGCGCGCTTCGCCGGAGCGAAAAGCGTTACGGCGTGATTTTTTTCGATGGCGTCGAACAGGACGTTGCGCAAAATCCGGTTTTCGACGATCCAGCCGAGCGGCGTCCCGTCTTCCAGTTCCCGGCTGTTGAAATGCAGGTTGAATGTCGAGACCGCGCCGTCGTCGAAACGGCTTTTCGCCCGCCCGTCCGTCACCAGAATATCGTTGATGGCTTCCGCCGCGGGCGCGATTTGGTCCCAGAGCTCAAGCCGGCGGAAGACCCGCGCCGAAGCGTAAGAGATCGCCGTCGTCCGCCCGTCAAAAGCAGCGTCTCGCATGGCGGCTGGATCTCCGGCGTCGATTACGGCGCATGTAAACCCGCGCGCACTCAGCGCGAGGGCCGCAAGGCCGCCCGTAAGGCCGCCGCCGACAATGGCGATGTCGTAATGCTGCGTGACGCTCATGATTGGCAGTTTCGCGCTTCTGCGCGTCCGCGTCCATTGCGCTGAATGGCGCGGGGATGCGGCATTCTTGCTTTTACTGTTTGGGAAACACTTTTAGGACAAGAAAGACTTCCCGCCGTCCGGAGAACGCAGATGCGCCCGTTCACTATTGCCGCCCTTGCCGTCCTCGCTGCAGCGCCAATTCTCGCGGTAGCTTCAGCATCGGCGCAGGATATGTCGCCCTCGAGCGATGTGACGCGTTACCTTCTCGATACGGGGTTGATGATCGCCGCCGGGGTTGCCGGGCTCGTCGCCCTTGCGGGATTCGCACTGCGCGATGTGGGTCTGGCCCGCACCCAGAACGCGCCCGCGGTTTGTCTGCGCACCATAGGCTTGCTCGCCATTGCGGCGTTCATGTTCTGGATGACCGGGTTTCATCTGCTCTACGATGTGGAGCCCGGCGGATTCTTGGGCGAGTTCAAACCCTGGTCGCTGAACGATCTCGATCCCGCCGCGTCAGGTCGCGCGTCAGGCGCCTTCTGGTTTTCGCAAATGATCATCGCGGCGCTCGGCGCGGCGATTGTTTCATCGTCGGTGTCCGAGCGCGTGCGGCTCTGGCCGTTTTTGTTTTTCGCCGCCATCTGGTCGGGCCTGATCTATCCGATTGTCGCCTCATGGGTATGGGGGGGCGGGTATTTCGGTGCGGAATGGAACTTCCGCGATCTCGGGGGCGCCGGCGTGCTTCACGCATCCGCTGGCGCTGCAGCGCTCGCAGCGGTGATGGTCATAGGCCCGCGGCAGGGACGTTATGCGCATGGGCCTGCGCGGATGGCGCCGTCAACGGCGCTGCCGCTTTCTTCGTTCGGAGTCACGCTTGCCATTGCGGGTTTGCTGATTGTCATCGCCGGACTTCAGGGGTCATATACGTCGATTGAAGCTGCGGCGGCGATCGGCGTTATTTGCGTCAATGTCGTCATGGCGGTCGCTGGCGGCTCGCTGGCGGCGATGTTCCTGACACAGACGGTTTACAAGCGGACCGGCCTCGTTTCCGCCATGACCGGCTCTATCGCTGGGCTGGTTTCGATTTCCGCCGACCCTTTGTCAGCCTCCATCTGGCAGGCGGCGATGATCGGCGCCGTCGGCGGGGTGATCGTCACGGTGACGCCGCCGTTTCTTGATCGCTTCCGCATTGATGACGCGGGATTTTCCATACCCGCGCACTGCTTTTGCGGAATCTGGGGCTGTTTCATCTCCTTCTGGCCGAGCGTTGAAAGCCGCCTTTCGGGTCAGGTTGTCGGCACGGTCGCCATTGTCGGCTTTTCATTTTTCATGAGCCTGCTTGTCTGGGTGGCGCTCAAATATACGGTGGGCGTGCGCGCCGTTCCCGTTGATGAGCCTGCTGAATAACGGACCCGCGAATGGTTAATCCGCGTTAACCCTTTTTCATTAAAGCCGTGGCAAGGTGCGTTAAGGATTTTCGCTGACCGGTTTTGTAACTCGCTCAATTTCGTAATTCGCTATGCCGCGACACACCCGCTCTTATGCCCGCAGTTCCTCGCGCCCCCGCTCCAGGCGGCGCGACCCGTTCTCGGAATTCGCCGAGCGCGTGCGTGCGTTCGCCCGCAATGTTCTGATGCGCGCCGGCGGCGGGGCGATGATCCTGCTCGCCATATGGCTAGGCGCAGCGCTGGCGACCTTCACGATTTCCGACCCTAGCCTCAACACGGCGACGCCTGCGCCGGTGCAGAATCTCGCCGGCGGTCTTGGCGCGGTCGCGGCGGATTTCCTGCTGCAGTTGTTGGGCGGCGCTTCGGTATTACTTGTCGCGCCGCTCGCCATCTGGGGCGGCTTCGCGTTGATGAAGGGGGCGCCGGAAGAAACCCCGGTTGATTTTTGGCGAAGGATTGCAGCGGCGCCGGTGGCGCTGCTTGCCGCGGCCTGCGTTCTCGCCGCATGGGCGCCGCCGGCAAACTGGCCGTTTGTGGTTGGCGCGGGAGGACTTTTCGGCGATTTGGCGATGAACGCCGTTGCGGGCCTGCTTGGCGTTTTCGGGACCGGATTTGCAAAAGCGCTGACCGCGGGCGCCTTTGCCGTTGTTGCGCTTGTTTCCTATTCGATCTTGTGCGGCCTCACCCGCGACCGGCTGGTCGAAGCGTGGTGGGCGCTGGAAGATTCCGCCTTTGCCGTTCGTGATTTTGCCGTGGAGACTTATGCGCGCCTTCGCGGCGAAGCGATTGAAGAAGAAGACGGTGAAGAATACGAGGACGATGAGGAAGAAGCCGCGGAATTTGACGAAGCCGGCGAACCGGTGCTCGCCGCGCCCCATCGCCAGCAAACGGCACGCAAGCGCAAGATCATTCGCAAGAAGGCAAAACGGAAAGAGAGCAGGCGCGAGCGCCGCGAAGCACAGCCGGTATTGCCGGTATTTTCTGCAGACGATTATGAACTGCCGCCATTAAACCTGCTCGCAAAGCCGAACCCGGCGCGGCGCGCCGTGATTTCCGACGAGGCGCTCGAGCAAAACGCCCGGATGCTGGAAAACGTCCTTGGCGATTTCGGCGTGCGTGGCGAAATCATCAATGTGCGCCCCGGGCCGGTGGTGACGCTTTACGAACTGGAACCTGCGGCCGGCGTCAAATCCTCGCGCGTCATCGGTCTCGCTGACGATATCGCCCGCTCCATGAGCGCCGTCGCAGCGCGTGTGGCGGTGGTGCCGGGGCGCAATGTGATCGGGATCGAACTGCCCAATCAGGACCGTGAAATGGTCTTCCTGCGGGAACTTCTGGGCGCTACGGAATACGAAAACTCCCGCGGCGACCTGACGCTTGGGCTCGGCAAATCCATCGGCGGCGAGCCTGTTTTTGCCGATCTTGCACGCATGCCACACTTGCTGATTGCGGGCACGACGGGCTCGGGCAAGTCGGTCGGCATCAACACGATGATCCTGTCGCTGCTTTATCGTCTGTCACCGGAGCAATGTAAACTCATCCTCATCGATCCGAAGATGCTCGAGCTTTCGGTCTATGAGGGCATCCCGCATCTTCTCTCACCGGTGGTTACGGATCCGCGCAAGGCTGTCGTTGCGCTCAAATGGACCGTGCGCGAAATGGAAGAGCGCTACCGGAAAATGTCGAAGATCGGCGTCCGCAACATCGAAGGGTTCAATGCGCGCATAAGCGAAGCGGAAGAAAGCGGCGAGGTTCTGACGCGCACCGTTCATACCGGCTATGACGAAGACACCGGCGAGCCGGTCTATGAGTCGGAAGAGCTCGAATACGAATTCATGCCGTTCATCGTCGTCGTCATCGACGAGGTCGCGGACCTGATGATGGTTGCCGGCAAGGACATCGAAGGCATGGTCCAGCGCCTCGCGCAGATGGCGCGTGCGGCTGGGATACACCTTATCATGGCGACGCAGCGTCCCTCGGTGGATGTTATTACCGGCACCATCAAGGCGAATTTCCCGACCCGCATTTCGTTTCAGGTCACCTCGAAAATCGATTCGCGCACGATTTTGGGAGAGCAGGGCGCCGAACAGCTCCTCGGGCAGGGCGACATGCTGCACATGGCCGGCGGTGGCCGCCTTCGCCGCGTCCACGGCGCTTTCGTCTCTGACGATGAAGTCGAAAAAATCGTCCATTTCCTGAAAAAACAGGGCGCGCCTGACTATGTGCAGGAGGTCACCGAAATGCGCGACGACGAGGGGCCGGACATCCCCGGTCTCGATCTCGGCGGCAACACGAACTCCGGCGACGCGCTTTACGACCGCGCCGTTGCGGTTGTCCTGCGCGACCGGAAAGCATCGACATCCTACGTCCAGCGGCGCTTGCAGATCGGATATAACCGCGCGGCGACTCTGATTGAAAAAATGGAAGAGGAAGGCGTCATCTCCGCCGCAAATCATGCAGGCAAGCGTGATATCCTTGTAGGCGATGATGCAGCCTGATGATTCAACTTCCGATAGACAGCATTTTTTGGACCAAGTGCGCTTCTTCAGTATCGAAAGAGAAAAACAGCGTTAACGATTTGAATAACACGCTAATTGCTGCGCCTGCGATTGATCTTTACGAATTGTTAGGCATACTCATTGCGAGGGGAGAGGTGCATAACTGGGTGGCGTAATGTCTAAGAGTTATGAGAATCTCCCCGGCGCTGCCGGCAAGGCCCGATTTTTTCGGCCGAGCCGGTATGAAGCGGCTGAAATTTTTTCAGGCCGCCCGCCGCGTCTCATTTTTGAAGACGAGATTTTCGATCTGGAAAATATCAGCTCTCGCGGCGCTGGCTGCATCAGCCGCAAACGCCGCGACGACAACCCTTATGCCGCGCCGGGCGCCAAGGGCGTATTGCGCCTTACGCAGGCGGGCCGGGAGATTTTTCTGGGCGCCGCACGAAAAGCGCGCCATTCGACCGGCCCCGGCGGGGTCAGCGCCGGTTTCGAGCTTGAAGAAAACAGCTTCGATCTCGACTGGCTGATCCGTGAGAACGCCAGCATACTTGCGCGTACGGAAAAGGCGCTGGCGGTTGAGACGCCGGAACCGTCCGCCGCCTACAAGACATTCTGTGCAGAGAGCTCGGCATTCATCGGCGGGTACCTGCAGCGAATCCAGAAATACGTTGCGCCGATTGAGGGGCGGCTGAGCGAGGACGAGCGCAATGACATCGCCCGCGACCTGGCCAATGCCGCAGAAGCGGAATGGCTGGACCTCCTGCGAGAGGGCGCCACGCTGGTCAACGAAATCCATACGGATAAACAAAAGCGCATCGGCTACAAATCGTTTACCGAACGCACCGTTACGCAAATGCTTCTGGCGGGTCCCGGCTGGGCGCGGTGCCTTTTCAAACCGGCGGGCTATCCCGGCGACTACAAGATCATGAACTACGGCTATGAACAAAAGCCGGAAGGCGCCGTCGTCGCTGAAAAGTTTCTTCATCTTCTCGGCATGATCGCGTCGCGCGCCATCATTACCCGCATGGAGATGGTGGCGAGCCTGATTTGCGACTACGCGACTAGCCACAAGCACTCGGAGACCGATGAATTCTCGATCACGAGCGTCGGCTGCGGGCCAGCGCGCGAACTCGAGGACATTCTTGACGGAACGAAGGCCGATGTTCGCTGGCGCGTGACGCTGGTCGATCAGGAGCCCGCGGCGCTCGATTATGCATTTGATCGTGTTGCGAACCTTGCAGAACGCGATCGTCTACAGGTTACGGGCCTGAATATTTCCTTCCGTGAAATGCTGCGCCCGACGCCGGACAACGCCGCGTTCGTCAATAACGATATAATCTATTCATCGGGATTTGTGGATTATCTGAACCCGCTTCTCGCTCAGCGTTTCGTCAAACGGCTTTACGACTTCGTCAAACCGGGCGGTCGCGTGATTGTCGGCAACGTCAATAACCAGCCCACAGGGATGATGTGGCCGCTGGAATACATCACCGACTGGAGCCTTTATTTTCGCGACGAGGATGAAATGCGGGCCATGGCCCGCGAAATTCCGGATGCGAAGGTTTCCGTCATTCCGGACCCGATGGACGCGGTTTATTTTCTTATTGTTGAAAAGCCCGAGAAGTAGTCAGGTCTCACCCAGCGGCCCGTTCGGCAGGCGCTTTTTTCGCTTTCGGCGCTGCGAACTCAATGACGACGCTTAGCCCCGAGCCTTCTTCGGATTCAAGGCTGATGCCGGCGCGCTGATCCCGGAAAATCCTGTTCGCCAGGGTAAGGCCGAGCCCCATGCCTTCGCGGGTTCGCGAAAGGGCGTGCTCGCCTTGCGTGAACGGCTTGAGCGCCTTGTCGATTTGTTCTGCGGACATGCCCCGCCCCTCGTCGCGCACCACAAGCCGGTAGCCGCCCACTTTATTTGTTTTTCCGCTTACCCAGATCACGCTGTTTCGGGGGGCGGCGGCGATCGCGTTTTCGAAGATATTATTCAGCGCGTAGCATGTGTGCACGATGTCGATTTCGAGGTCGGCGTGTTCAAGTTCGCTCGTATCGATGCGAAGCGCTTTTTTCTCTATGCCGCCGCGCATCTGTTCGACAGATACGTCGACTAGCTCCGCCACAGGTGTTTCAGCGATCTCATATTTCATCTTGCCGGCGGTGGCGTCGGCGAAGCGCAGCATCTTCTGGATGCGTGACAGAAGCACATGGGCCGAGCCATGAATTTCGTTCAGATGGCGGACATTCTCGCCATCGTCATTGGCAGCTTTGCAGGAATTGGTGACGACTTCAGTGTAGCCAATGATCTGATGCAGCGGCGTTCTGAGTTCGTGGCTCATCATCGACAGGAAGTTGATCTTCGACTGGTCGGCGGCGGTCGCTTCGATCAGCAGTTTTTCAATGATCTCCGCGTCGCGCTGGCGCTGTTCGTCGCGCAGCCAGATCATGCGCGCGCGAATCTCCTGGGTGTAGATTGTAACCACCGCAACGGCGACGATCGAGAACATGAAAAAGTAGCCGGAAATGATATCGACCGAAGTGAAATCCTTGTGGAAATTCAAAACGGCGGAATAACAAAGCGACGACGCGATATAGACGCTGGCGGCGACTCGAAACGGGATCCGCATCAGGCAGGACGTAGCGATGAAGACAACGAGGACGCCGATGATATAGGGCGGCGATCCTGCGGCGGGCATCACGTAAATCATGTAGATGATCGCCTGCGCGGTAATAAAGATTGCTGCGGCGGAGAGCCACCCGAAATGCGGCTTAAGCCGCTCAATAAACGACAGCGGAATAAGTGCGATGACGGCGAGGCCGGTGATCAGGCGAACGAACAGAATGTGTTCGAAATTGTCGCTAATGGTAAGGACGTCGAGAATGCCGAAAGAAAAATACGCCCAGATAACCGACGCCCAAAGATAGCGCTCCGTGGGCAGTGTTCCCTTGACCAGCGAGGTGACGTAACTGGCTTCCGTTTCGGCGTTTTTAAACCGGGTAGTGGACGCAGAAATACCGTCGCGTTCGAGCATGGCCCGAAAGCGTTCCATAGGCCCCTGGCGGCGCGGCTTGCGCGGCGTTGACGTGGCGGAACCGGTCATATGTCTAGGTTTAGCGTAAGAGGGTTAACGCCCTGTTGGCGGCGTTTTGTTCCGGAAACGAAATTTAAGGCGCTGCGGCAAAGCCGCATTCGCTTCTTGTTTCAAGAAGAAAAGGGCTTAACATTATCTTAATGTCAGAGACCGCGCGAACATATGAGCCTCAAACCGTCCCGGCGAACGCCAGCGGGGCGGACTCGAGCGTCGTAAACCTTCCGGTTCCGGGTGATGGCAATAGGACTGTGCCGCTCACGATCTCCAATGAGATTGCGTGGCCGCTTGTGGGTATGTTTGCTGTGCTGTGGGCCGGGCTCATTGGCGTTTCCTGGGCGGCGGTAAGCGGCGTCATCCCGATCTGGGCGGGCACGCTTTTGAATTTCGTTCTGTTTTACGTTCTTTCCGATTTCAACCATGAAGCAACGCACAGAAATATTTCCGGCGCCCGGTCGGAATGGAAGTGGTTCAATGACGCGCTGGGGCACATCGGATCGTTTCCGTTCTTCCTGCCGTTCTCGGCATTCAAGGCGGTGCATCTCGCCCATCACCGGTTAACCAATCATCCGACGCTTGATGGCGACATGTGGTTCGCGGGCAAGAATTTCTTTGACGTTCTGGGGCGCGCCGCCGGGTTGCTGGTCGGCTACGAAATCGTTCTGCACCGGCTTGCGAAGCAGGGCTTCGTGACGCGCAACACCATCATCTCGATCTGGGTGCAGCGGGTTGTCATTCTCGGCATTATCGCCGCCGCGTTTGCGCTTGGCGTCGGCTATGAAGTCTTCATGCTGTGGACGCTGCCGTGCCTCATGGTGATGATCGCGCTCGGCTTCCTTGCTTTCGCCGTCCACTATCCGCATCAGAGCCGCGAGAAATATCGCAACACCAACGTCTGGTTCGCCAAGGGCCTCATGCAGCCGGTGCTGGTCGCGGCGATGGTCAATCAGAACTATCATCTGGTTCACCACCTGCATCCGCGCATTCCGTTTTACCGTTACGGGCGCGCATACATGCAAATGCGCGAGGAACTCGAGCGCAACAAGGCGACGATCCGGCGGCTCTGATCGCCATTAGGCATTCAGGAAAGCCTGTAAAAGCGCGCTTTCGTCCGGCTTTTTAAAATATCCGTACAAAAATAAATTCGTAATCCAGGCGTTCCCATTGTAATTCGGTTGTGAGTCGCCCACTTGGTGGATGCACCAGCAAATCATTGCCGTGCAAAATGAAAGTCATAATCTTATGTTTAAGAAAAGCGATAATCCAGGCGATAAAACCCCGAAAAAAGAAACCAAAGACCACGGTTCCAAAGCGGAACCGGCGGCCAGTCAATCTGCGCCAGCGGCGGAAAAAAAGGCCGAGGCGGCAAACGACGCCAAAAAATCATAAAGCGCTACGCGGAGGGGGCGTCATTCCCTCTCCGCGCACACTAAAACAAACTCTATGCGCCATTGGCTGAACCCCACCAAGGCATGCGGCGGCCTTCCGCAAGCAGATCAATTTTTCGTCCCTCCTGCCATTGAAGGCGCAGTTTATTTCTTGCCGCCCTTCTTGGGCTTCGGGGTGGACTTGTCCTGAAAGGTTGTGGCTACGGCGGAAAGCGTGCTTTCGGTCTTCTTTGGTTTGTTCTGCTTCGGCTTCTTCGGCTCTCGATTGCCTCGATTTTGACCTTTGGCCATGTAAGAATTCCTTTTCTAATATGTGCGGCGGGAGAACGGCCCGCCGGATGAGAACACCGGCAGGCGATCCTTCTCCCCCAAGCCTTTAGAAAGCAGCATTATTAAGAGACGACGAGTGGACGGCGCATTTGGTCATGCTCAGCTTTCGCCGCCGCGTTTAACGCGCAATAGTCTTTAAAGGTGTGCGCTTAAAATTCTCTACTTGCAAGATATTTTCCGTATTCAAACAAAATTTGCAGCGATCGTCGCTAAATTCGCCAAAAACGCAAAAGCGCATTGATCCGCAAAGGTTTGATAGCCATCTATGAGCCTTTAGGGAATTAAGGCATGATTGATGAAACAGTAAAACATGACAGTGAAAAAGTCTTAGAATCAGAGCTGAGGAAATACGGTATCACGCGCGTTCCTGTTGATTACTTCTACATTCACGGCTTCCGATACACTGAGTTCAAAGACGCGGTCGCGCAGGCCCAACGAATGAAGACGATGAAGGGTTCAAGGTAAGTTTTTTTTCGAGCCCATCTTCTCTGGTTCAAACCTAGCCAGGCGATGACAAGTACACATCGGCGCCGCCCCTTTCCCTTAGCCGTGCGACGCCACCGAAAATATTGCTAGGATTTTGGGATAATAATGGAAAAACTGGAAATATCGCGTAACGGTGAAACGGACCAATTTTCGATAGTTCTATCAAGAGGCGACGATACCATTCGGTGCATGATTTCTGTTGCTGCCGGGCATGGGCCGGAGACCCATTCAGATCAGGAAAAGGAACGGGCCGCGCTTTCGAAAGCGAAAGCGCTTGCGAAGGCGCTCGACGAGGCAATCGGAGCAGAATGATAATTTGGAAATTGGAGCGGGCGATGCGATTCGAACGCACGACCTAAACCTTGGCAAGGTTTCGCTCTACCCCTGAGCTACGCCCGCTCGCTGTTCCTTCGGCCATGCTTGATGACCAGCAGGGGCCGCTATATGCACGAGGGATCGCCCCATTGCAAGCGGAAGATTCTAAGGTTTATGCCGATGAGCGAAGGGACCGCGGACACAGTAACGCCGCCGCCGGGAGCGGCGTCGCGCGGCGATCTTTTCGTGTTTCTGGACCGGCTGGGCGTCGCCCATCGCACGGTCGAGCATGAGGCGATTTTCACCGTCGCTCAGGGCCGCGAACTGAAACGGCAATGGCCGGGCGGGCATTCGAAAAACCTCTTTTTAAAGGACAAGAGGGGCGCGCTTTTTCTCGCTGTTGCGCTTGGCGAAACGCGCGTCGATCTTGTAGGGCTCGGCAAGCGTTTGGGCGCGAAAGGACGGCTTTCCTTTGGCAAGCCGGAGCTGATGACGGCGACCATGGGCGTTATTCCTGGGGCGGTGACGCCTTTCGCGCTGATAAACGAAACCGCCAGCGCACTTGAAACGGTGATCCTCGATAGGGCGCTCCTCGCCCATGACCCGGTGTGGTTCCACCCCCTGGAGAACACGGCCTCGACGGCGGTTTCCCCGGACGGGCTCGCCACATTCGTGAAGGCATGCGGGTTTCAGCCGCAAATTGTCGATCTCGCCGCGCCTCTGAGCGCCTGAGCTGTTGCGTTTCGGCGCGCGCGCCCTCATTTAGTTAACGAAATGACGGAGACTTCGGCATGAGCGAAATTTTGGGCGCAAACGGCCTTCCGGCGGGCGACAACAATGCTGGAGGGGCTGCGGGCGACGGCGATCTGATCAAGGACGCCACCATCGAGACGTTTGAATCGGACGTGCTTGCCGCCTCCATGACCGTCCCGGTGATCGTCGATTTCTGGGCCGACTGGTGCCAGCCCTGCAAACAGCTTGGCCCCGTTCTTGAGCGCGCGGTGATAGCGGCAGGCGGCAAGGTGCAGCTGGTCAAAATTGATATCGACAAGAACCAGATGCTCGCCTCGCAATTGCGCATCCAGTCGATCCCGACCGTTTACGCCTTCTTTCAAGGACGTCCGGTCGACGGCTTTCAGGGCGCCGTGCCGGAAAGCGAAATCAAGGAATTTATCGAGCGTCTGACGCAAGCCGCCGGCGCTGCAGGCACAGGCCAGCCGAACAATCAGGAACAGGACTATGTTGCGATAGGCGAAGCAGCACTTGAAGGCGGCGATGTCGCCGCCGCCGCACAGCTCTTTGCGCAGGGTGTGCAGGCCGATCCTGAAAACCTCGCCGCGATCGCAGGGCTAGCGCGGTGCCATCTTGCCCTCGGCGACAAGGAGCAGGCGCGCCAGACATTGGCGATGGCGCCGGAGGACAAGCACAAAGATCCTGCCTTGTCGGGCGTCGTGGCGGCGCTCTCGCTTGCCGAAGACAATCAGGACGGCGATGTCGGCGAGTTGCAGGCAAGGCTTCAGTCGAACCCTGATGATCTCGATTTGCGTTTTGAGCTTGCTGGCGCACAGCTCGGCGCCGGCGCCATGGAAGAGGCGATGGAGCAGCTTCTGGCGATCATCGAACGCGACCGGGAGTGGAACGAGGAGGCAGCGCGTAAGAAACTGCTCACGGTTTTTGAAGCGCTCGGGCAAGGGCACCCTGCTACATTGAGGGGCCGGCGCAAGCTTTCTTCGATCCTGTTTTCATGAC